>ERZ812616.16-NODE-16-length-235114-cov-5.734798_pt1 | contig 235114 bp, 202 predicted proteins | sample MGYA00376249_ERZ812616 | MGnify/ENA primary metagenome ERZ812616 (study PRJEB26924, sample SAMEA4378265) | human gut metagenome | biome: human gut; feature: human-associated habitat; material: faeces | place: China | collected 2013 ...
GGTATTTCGTTTCTTATGGGGTGTAGCAAAAACTATATAATGTATTGGGGGGGTTTACGATTATTAATATAGCATGCTTTCAGAAATAAGTGTGCACAAACATCATTTTTTTCATTCCTGTTTTTTAGTCATTTTTGATTTCTCCCCGTTTTACAGACAAAAAAATGCAGATACCAGGCGCCAATCTTAGGCATTTTACCGGGCATCTGCAAAATTCTGTTAAACAGGATCCATCTCTTAACCTTTAGATCTCCACAGGAAACAGGCTCTCAAACTCCTGCTGGCCGATCTTCTCTTTCTCAATTAAAAGCCTGGAGCACGCATGGAGTACCTCTTCATGCTTCATAATAATATCCTTTGCCTTGGTGTAGCAGTCGTCGATGATGCGCTTCACTTCGCTGTCAATCGCATTGGCCACCTCATTACCGTAGCTCTTGGTATGGGCCAGATCGCGGCCGATGAAAACCTCGTCTCCGTCGTTATCATAGTTAATCATGCCTACACGGTCTGACATACCGTACTGTGTCACCATGGAACGGGCGGTCGCCGTCGCCTGCTTAATATCCTGGGAAGCCCCGGTAGTGATATCGCCGAAGACCAGTTCTTCCGCGATTCTGCCGCCTAAGTCCACCATGATATCCTGCAGCATCTTTCCCTTCGTGTTAAACATCCGGTCGCTCTCCGGCAGAGGCATGGTATACCCCGCCGCTCCGATACCCGTAGGGATAATGGAAATGGTGTGTACCGGTCCTTCATCCGGAAGTAAATGGAACAGGATTGCATGGCCAGCCTCGTGATAGGCAGTGATCTTTTTCTCCTTCTCGGAGATGACCTTGCTCTTCTTTTCCGCGCCGATCCCAACCTTGACAAATGCCTTGTTGATGTCGGCCTGGCTGATAAACTTCTTGTTGTCGCGGGCCGCATTGATGGCCGCCTCATTCATCAGATTCTCCAGATCGGCCCCTGTAAATCCTGCCGTAGTCTGAGCCACACGTTTTAAGTCCACATCCTCTCCCAGTGGTTTTTCCTTGGAATGGACCATCAAAATCTCTTCTCTTCCCTTAACATCAGGCGTGCCTACTCCCACCTTCCGGTCAAAACGGCCCGGACGCAGGATCGCAGGATCTAAGATATCCACGCGGTTGGTAGCCGCCATAACGATAATGCCTTCATTGACTCCAAATCCATCCATCTCTACCAGAAGCTGGTTTAAGGTCTGCTCCCTCTCATCGTGGCCGCCGCCCATACCGGTACCTCTCCGGCGGGCCACAGCGTCGATCTCATCGATAAAAATGATACAGGGCGCGTGTTTCTTGCCTTCTTCAAATAAATCACGGACTCTCGATGCGCCGACACCGACGAACATCTCTACGAAATCAGAACCTGAAATAGAGAAAAACGGAACACCCGCTTCCCCTGCCACCGCCTTTGCAAGCAGTGTCTTACCGGTTCCCGGAGGGCCCACAAGCAGAATCCCCTTGGGGATACGCGCTCCGACACTGGTGTATTTCTGCGGATTCTTTAAGAAGTCCACCACCTCGGCCAGTTCTTCCTTCTCTTCTTCCAGACCGGCTACCTTTCCAAAATTAACCTTATTGGTATCCTTGGCCATATGGGCCCGGCTGCGTCCGAAGTTCATCATCTTCGCGTTGGCGCTGCCCGCTCCCGCCCTGGCGTTCATCAGCATGAACATACCGACGAGAACCACGGCAGTCAGGATAATCGGAAGAACGATGGTCAGGAAATAATTCTCCTGAGGGACATTCTCCGTTGTGTAGACGATTCCATTCCTGTCCAGCAGCTCCTGTGCTGCAATCACATCCGGAACATTTACGACTTTTGCCTGTTCTGTCGATCCGTCACTGATAATCAGCACGACCTGACCGGTAGGCGTCTGCTGGTTCTGCTTAACAGTGGCTGCGACTACGCTGCCATCCTCGATGGCCTTCATATATTCCTGGTTACTGATCTTCTCATTCTGCCTTGGAAACATGCTTGCTACGATCAGCATGATCACGAGAATCAGAACGAGACCTAACCCTCTAAATGGTTGCTGTTGTTTCAACGGGCTGCCTCCTTATTGCTGTTCTATTACTCCGATATACGGCAAATTCCTGTATTTCTGGTCATAATCAAGACCGTATCCCACGATGAACTGATCCGGTACGGTAAAGCAGGTGTATTTCACCGTAACCTGTTTCTTCACACGGCGTTCCGGTTTATCGAGCAGCGTGCACAGTTCAATGCTTTTCGGGTTTCTCTGCTTCAGGACCTCAATCAGATAAGAAAGCGTATTGCCGGAATCGATGATGTCTTCTACGATCAATACGTCCTTTCCTTCAATCGGTTCATCCAAATCCTTTACGATCTTAACAATTCCGCTGGATACAGTGCCTGCGCCATAGCTGGATACAGACATGAAATCCAGAGTCAGGGGCAGGCTGATCCTCTTGGACAGCTCGCAGGTGAAGAATACGCCTCCCTTTAAGATGCAGATCAGATGAAGGGGTCTGCCTTCGTAATCTCTGCTGATTTCATCGCCGATTTCCCTGATTCTCTTTGCTACTTCTTCTTCCGATAACAATACACGTATCTTATCATTCATCATTTTTTCCTCCGCCTATTTGTATTTGCAGTACCGTATGAGTATCGTCTGTAATTTTATAATATTCGCTGATCCGGTATCCGATGATCCAGAGAATGTGTGATCCGTCGGCCGCCAGCAGAATCTTATCGCGTTCTTCCTTCGGAATCTTTTCATCGATCATGAACGATTTGACTGTCTTTCTGCCGCCGCCGGCGAGTGTGATATAGTCTCCGGTTTCCCGATACCTCACAGAGAGCGTACTATTGATTTTATCATAATCAAACCATTTCGTATACCCGTTTTTGGGAATTTCCTGCCCTTTTTTGTAAGGAAATGTCGTTATAACGGGCGTTATTCCAGTTTCTTTGCCGCCGTTTTGAGAAAAAATCGTTTTTCCCTCTTTTTTAATCTGCAGTTCTCCATACGTCCGTAAGGCACAGCCTCCATCCGGCAGCTGAATCCGCCGTCCCACAGGCTTAAACAGAAGCTTCTCAGCCTCCTCCACGTGCACAGACGTAATATCCTTCAATGACTGATACGTCTCTCCAATCATCTGCCGGATGACGTACTGCCTGACAATGGAGTCTTCCTGTTTCAGGATTTCTGCAGCAATTCCCACGGAACAAATGCCGCCCTCATCCGTTCTCTCCCGAATACCGTGCTTCTCCAGAATCTGCTTTGCTGCCTTCTCAAAATAAGCATCCGCTGCCGCTGCCGTCTTCGCTGCCTGCAGAATATTGGAGACCGCCCCTTCATTAATCCGTTTCCTGACCGCCGGAATAATCTCATGGCGCAGACGGTTTCTGATGTAATCGGTCCCGCTGTTTGTAGAGTCCTCACAATATGATATCTCTTTTTCTTCCAGATATGCAAGAATCTCTTTTCTTGTGACGGAAAGCAAAGGGCGGATTATGGTATCCCGCACCGGCTTCATCCCGCCGATCCCCTTTAAGCCGCTTCCGCGAAACAGATTATAGAGCACCGTCTCTGCCTGATCATCCGCGTGGTGAGCTACGGCGATCTTCGACGCATGATGCGCAAGGCGCTGTTCCTCCAGGATCCGGTAACGCAGGTGCCTTCCGGCTTCCTCCTCTGACATTCCATTTACACGGGCGTATTCCGCCACATTTGCGTGCACACAAACAAAAGGCACTCCCAGATTCTCTGACAGTTCCTGTGCGTATGCGCTGTCACGGTCCGCCTCTTCTCCTCTTAATCCGTGGTGGACATGGACCGCGAAAAGCTCTATGTTCAGTTCGTTCTTCAGTTCATGAAGAATCATCAGAAGGCTCACGGAATCCGCTCCTCCGGACAGACCGATGATGACGCGGTCGCCGGGGACCAGCATATGGTTCTCCCCTATGAATTCCCTGATACTCTCCAGTATTTTTCTGTGCATGGATACACCGCCTTTGTAAATTTTTCCCGGTATAGTTATAAATATACCATAAAGAGGATAATCGTGAAAGTCCGACTCGAAATGTCTTCCTGAAATTTAAAAAGAATGCGGCAGGTACCGGAATAAAGAATTCAGAAGGCACAGCCTCTGCGCCTTCTGAATTCTTAATCTGATACCTGTCCGCACAGCTTCGGCGCCTGCCAGCGCTTTACAGGACGGGTCTGCCGTCACCGGTCCCAGATACCGGCTGTCAGCACGGTCATATCATCGCCTACAAATTCATGGAAGGAACGGGCAAAGAGAAGAATCCGGTCAGCCATGTCCTGAGGATTTTTTACAGGCATTCCGGCTATGAATTCCAGAAGCGACAACTCCTTGTCCTCCCCGGGAAGAGCATCGAGGACGCCATCGCTGACCATGATGATCCGGTTGTCATCCCACAGCTTTTTAGACAGAAGAATCGGTTCTACCGGATTTAAGATGCCCATAGGCACCTCTCCGGCCTCCAGGAGCTCCACTCCGGTAGGTGTCAGTATATAGGTGGCCGCGGCTCCCAGCTTCATGGCTTCCAGAATTCCGGTATGTAGGTCAATGCAGGCCAGGTCAAGGGTTGCCGGATGCTGGACATTGCCGGTCAGCAGAAGAACCGTATTGACCAGTTTTAAGGCAGCCCGCGCAGAAAAACCGGTTTCCAGAAGTCTCTCTGTCAATTCTATGACCTGACGGCTCTCCTCTTCTGCGATTTCACCGCTTCCCATACCGTCGGAAAGACTCATAATGACCTGGCCCGGCATAATCTGGCTGAAGCTGTAGTTGTCTCCTGATACGGATTCTCCTGTCTTTATGGCCCGGGCCGCGCCGTAGACCATACGGTAACGCCCCTTTTCCACAAAGCGGATGGTGGCCGGCTGCTTCGTGATTAAGTTTCGGCCGTCGTGGGCAACACACCATTCATTTTCGTCCATGGCTTCCTCCAGAAGCTCCGCCGCCTCTTTCGCGGTCACGCAGCGTCCGTTTCCGGTCCGCATGGTGAGAAAGGCCTCTTTCTGGTGATTTTCATACTCCAGAATCAGCATTTTCTCGATTACGATGTGGCGGCGCCTGAATACTTTCTCTACGGCGTCAGCTTTCTCCGGGGTAATGTCCACCGCCTTTTCCATCTGGTGGGAAAATTCCTCCAGGATGACGGCAAGCTCCTTAAACTGTATGATCACCGCATCCCGGCTTTCCAGAAAACGGTTCTTCCAGGCTAAATTCATCGTTGCTTTTCCGAGACTGCGGTTCAGCTGATCGACATACTCCTCCCGGCGTTTGCAGGTCTCAAGAAACATGCGGGGCATGTCCCCGTAATCCAGATTTCCCTTTTGCTCAAACGAGCGAATCAGATAATACAGATAGTAGTTGTTTTCCTGTTCCTGGCTGGAATAGATATTGCACTTGTTGCAGCCTGCGCATACCATGGCTGCGGCTGTCTGCATCGCCGCAATCCCATCTTCCTTCGTAAGTCCCTGTCCGGCGGACAATTCATCTGTACATGCTCTGGCCAGTTCCCCGAGAGAGCCTGCCATGTCATTTAATCTCTTCGCTGTATATACATTCACATCAGCCATATCGTGATGCTCCGCCTTACGTCTGAACACAAAAATTCCCTCCTGCCTGTTTTTATGCATACTGTTCCTAACGCACATTATATACAGGTTGGAGGGAAATATTTGTCAAATCTTAACACCCTGTCCCAAAAATATTACGACAGAATTCATTCTTTTTTTTTCGGTTTCAGCAGAATCTCGTCAGGGTTCACCAGTCCCAGCTTCTGCTTCGCCACCTCTTCTATGTACTGCTTCGTCTGGACATAGATCCGGTACTCTTCCAGCTCCTTCGAGCGTTCCAGTTCCTTGTCCCTCTGAGCGGTTAAATTCTCCTCACGTATCTGGTATTCCAGTTCCTTGTCCTTTAAGGAGGCGCCCTTGACCGTCACGATAACAGCCAGGCTGAATACCACGAAAGTGATACCAATCAGAGCCATACGGTTGCCCCATTTATCTTTTCGTCTTCTCCTAGATTTTCCAAAACTACTCATTCTTTTCATCACCAGCTATTCTATCGTTGCCGTTTTCTTCTGCGGCGGAAACACTTGTCTAGCTTCATTCTAAGATATTTCCACGTATTTTTCAAGAACTTTAGAAAAAACCTGCTGATCAGCCGGTCGTACAAAAACATTCCGGTAAAGACACCTGCGATGACGTATCCTCTTAAGCCTCCGTCATTCTGTTCATACAGCAGGGAGAAGGTCACCAGACTCGCATACACCCAGTATACCATGTCCTCCACGCCCATAATGACGGGAAGGTGAGGAATGAAGATGCGGAGGATTCTTAAAAAATCGTACGTCATCATAAGCCCTGCGCCCGTGGCAAAGCTGTAGAGCAGAAGTCTCACCTCATATAGAATATGGACGCTCATAGGACTCCTTTAGGCTCATTATTTGAATAATCTGGTAAACAGGGATTCCCCTGACTTTCTTAACGCCTCGTTGGAGGAATAGTTTAAACTGTCGATGGTACCGTCTAAATCCACCTCTCCTTTTTCCAGGGTCAGCCTGCTGACATGCAAGTCCTTCCCCTTGACAGTAAGAAGCCCCAGATCTGTATCAAGCACCACCTGATTCTCATCGAACGACACGACCTCCCGGATTCCCGTAACGGTTCCGGCCCCTCTGTTTTCCAGTGTAAGCTTATGCGGGCGGATATTCATCTTCTCTTCCATTAAAAAACCTCCTAATATACCTGTCTAAAGTATATTAGGAGGCGCGCCTCTTTATTCCTGTTAAATATAGCGATAAAGCTCTTTCGCTTCATCCTTTTTTACAGTCTCCGCCACATCCAGGACTTCCACCTTCACGGAGCTTGTCCCGAAATGAATTTCGATGATATCGCCTTCCTTAACATTTAAGGAGGCCTTCGCCGGTTTATCATTCACGACCACGCGGCCCGCATCGCAGGCTTCGTTGGCCACGGTTCTTCTCTTGATGAGCCGGGAAACCTTTAGGAATTTGTCAAGTCTCATGAATTATGCGTTCACCATATCCTTTAATGCCTTGCCAGCTTTGAACTTCGGTGTCTTGGAGGCCGGGATGTTCATCACTTCGCCGCTCTTCGGATTTCTTCCTTCTCTTGCTGCTCTTTCAGAAACTTCAAATGTACCAAAACCAACTAACTGGATTTTTCCGCCGTTAACTAATTCTTCAGATACTACATCTGTGAAAGCCTTAACTGCCTTCTCTGCATCCTTCTTGGACAGTTCTGCCTTCTCTGCTACTGCTGCGATTAATTCTGTTTTGTTCATTGATATCTTCCTCCTAGAATGTAGTATTTAACTACGATTTTTCTCGTTAATACGATACTATATCATTTATAGCTGTTTCTCCTGTTTTTGTCAAGGTTTTTTACGCCTATTTCTTTCCCATCTTCTCCCGGCGTTTTATCTCATTCCACAATTCCAGACTTTCCTCTGGCGTAGCCGCTTTTGCATCACCAAATACATGCGGATGACGCCTCACCATCTTCTCGCAGATACCGTTTACCACATCAGCCACTGTGAACGCACCGTTTTCCTCCGCGATCCGGCTGTGTATCAATACCTGGAACAGCACATCTCCCAATTCCTCACAGAGATTTTCCATGTCCTGATTGTCAATGGCCGCCAGTACCTCTTCACTCTCTTCTTTCAGGCATGGTTTCAGACTCTCATGGGTCTGCTTCCTGTCCCACGGACAACCGTGCTCCGAGCGGAGTTCCGCCGTAATTCTTACCAGATCCTCAAATGAATACATAGATATCCCCCTTTTAACAAAAATCCGGGCCGGATGGGCTGCTGCACCATCCGGCCCGGGAACGATTTTCTCTACCAGAAAATTATACGCTTTTTTGTCAGAAAACACAAGCAAATGCCTGTTCCAGATCTTCAATAATATCATCCACATGCTCCGTTCCGATGGAGAGGCGAATGGTCTCCGGCGTGATACCGCTTGCCGCCAGTTCCTGCTCCGTCATCTGGGCGTGTGTGGTGCTGGCCGGATGGATTACCAGCGATTTGACGTCCGCCACATTGGCCAGCAGGGAAAATATCTTCAGGTGATCGATCAATTCCATTGCCTTCTCTGCTCCGCCCTCTATCTCAAAGGTGAAGATGGATCCGGCGCCTTCCGGAAAATACCGGTTGTAGAGTTCATGGTACGGACTCCCGGGGAGTGATGGATGGTTGACTTTCTTTACGTGGGGATTGGCGTTTAAATACTCCACAACCCGGAGGGCATTAAAAACGTGGCGTTCCACACGCAGGGACAGCGTTTCCAATCCCTGGAGCAGTAAAAAAGCATGCAGCGGCGCCAGTGTGGCTCCTGTGTCCCGCAGAAGTACTGCACGGATTTTCGTCACAAGAGCTGCCGGTCCGGCTGCTTTCGTAAAACTGACGCCATGGTAGCTGGGATTCGGCTCCACGAGCCCGGGGAATTTGCCGGATGCCTCCCAGTCGAAGCTTCCGCCTTCCACGATAACGCCTCCCAGCGCAGTACCGTGACCGCCCATAAATTTGGTTGCAGAATGTACCACGATATCAGCCCCATGCTCCAGCGGGCGGAAAAGATACGGGGTAGCAAAGGTATTATCCACAATCAGGGGAACTTTATGGGCATGAGCCACGGCGGCCACGGCTTCCATATCGATGATGCTGGAATTGGGGTTTCCCAGCGTTTCGATAAAGACGGCCTTTGTATTGGGGCGGATGGCCCGCTCAAACGCCCCGGGTTCGTCAGGATCAACAAAGGAAGCCGTCACACCGAATTCCGGAAGTGTGTGTGCAAGAAGATTATAGGTGCCTCCATAGATGGTGGAAGCTGCCACAATATGGTCGCCTTCCCTGGCAAGCGCCTGAAACGTATAAGTGATCGCTGCCGCTCCGCTGGCCACCGCCAGCGCCGCACTGCCTCCCTCTAAAGCTGCAACCCGCTGTTCCAGCACCTCCTCTGTCGGATTCGTCAGACGTCCATAGATATTGCCTGCCGCCGAAAGACTGAAGCGGTCCGCCGCCTCTTTGCAGTTTTTAAATACGTACGATGTGGTCTGATAGATCGGAACCGCTCTGGCCCCTGTGGCCGGATCCGGTTCCTCCTGGCCGGCGTGGATCTGTAATGTTTCAAATCTTAACCCTTTTCTCTCTGACATATGCATCCATCCTTTCCCCGTTCCTCATGCGGAACACGTTCGATTCATAGTATTCATATCTCTTTGCTATGTATTGCGTGTTATTGTACAGGAGACGGCATCGTCTGTCAATCTTTTTTTGAATATTTTTCCAATAAAACGGTATCCATATTACTTCATTTCCCTTATAATCAGAAGCATAAACAGGAGGAACAACACGATGAAACAATGGAATTTTTATTTTTCCGGAATTCTTTACGGTATCATCCGCGATCAGAACGGTGATGGAAAGGAACTGTATCACCGGACGCTGGATGTGTTCACCAACACCTTTCACCCGGAGGAACCGCTTCACAACGATGATTTTTATGAAGTTCTGTGCCGTCGGAAACTGCGGGACTTCTTCGAATCACTTCCGGAGTATGAGATTCATGCCAAAGCAGGCGAAGAACGTTTTACGACCGCAGGCGGACAGGTCTTCACCCGCCGTTTAAGCGGTCACGGCGCTTCTGCCAGTGGCTCTTACATTCAAAGGGAAGTCAAATTCCCTCTGGATTTGTATCTTTCAGACGGAAAGGTTTACGCAGTGCAGATGGCCGGGCGGGATTATACCGGTGTCCTGGTATTAAACGGGATGGAGGAACAGACGATCTTAAAAGAATGGACGGCTGATCCGGTCTGCGCGGTCCATTTTGCCGGTACTTACATGGTCCCGACAGCCGACGGCGAACAGCTGGCTACAGACGTCTATCTTCCCGCCACGACGGCTGACGGGCTCCAGCCGGAACCCGCCGGCGGCTTCTCCGGACCCTCCCTCCGGGTACCGGCGGTCCTGATCCGGACTCCCTACGGAAAACACGACGGTGTCGAACAGTACTACAGGTTTGTTCAGCGCGGCTACGCGGTTGTCGTTCAGGATGTCCGAGGCCGGGAAGACAGCACCGGAGAGTGGATACCGAATTACCATGAAGTTGAAGATGGAAGCGATACGCTGGACTGGATCGCGGACCAGCCGTGGAGCGATGGAAACGTTGGCATGACCGGCGGTTCCTACCTCGGATACGTTCAGTGGGCCGCGGCTGCCAGCGGCAATCCCCATCTGAAAGCCATGTTGAGCAGCGTCTGTGCGGGAAGTCCCTTTATCGATCTTCCCAGACGGGGAGGCTGCTTCACCTCCGGCTCCATGGCCTGGAACTTCGCCATGACAGAAAAGCGGTTCCGTGAAGACCGCATGGTTCGCAGTGACTGGGAGGAGGTTTTAAAGCTGCGGCCTGTCAGAGACATGGCCAGAAAGGCACTTGGCATCGATGTTCCATTTTTAAATGAGTGGCTGAACCATCCCGACTACGATGATTTCTGGAGGAAGGCAAACTGGAGAGAGCGCAGCTGCGGTCATGTCGTTCCCGCCCTCGTCATGTCGGGCTGGTTTGACGACAACGGGATGGGAACGACCGAGGCCCTGGAGCTGATCGATGCATTTTACCCCGCCGGAACGTACAAGGTTGTCCTCGGTCCCTGGAAACACAGCGGTAACGCCAATTACGACATTCACGGCATCTTTATGGGAGAACATGCGCTGCGGTACGATATGGATCTTCTGTGTTTTGCCTGGCTGGATCATTTTCTGAAGAATGAAGAGAATGGCATCGAGACAGGCGCACCTGTAGAATACTATACACTGGGTGATAACTGCTGGAAGCACGGGAAACACTGGCCTCTGCCGGAAGCAGTCTCCACCGTCTGGTATCTGGACCGGGAGGCTCTTACATTATGTAAACCTGCAATTCAGGAATCCGATTCCTACGACTATGATCCGGAATCTCCAGCTGCTCACATCATTGATGTTTCGGAAAATGAACTGGAGGTTCCGGAAGACTACACCGAGGAAGAAAAACGCAGTGATATCCTTTGTTACACTACGCCGGTGCTGGACCACGATTTAACCGTGACCGGAGACATCACTGCTGTCCTCTGCCTTTCATCTGACTGCCCCGACACCGATCTGTTTGTGCGGATTACGGATGTGGATGAAGCCGGAACCTCCATCAAGCTGGCAGATGGCGTCATCGATGTAAAATACAGAAACAGCTTTGAAAAACCGGAATTCATGGAACCGGGTCAAGTCTATGAAGTGCGCATTCGGACCACGAAGCTGTCCAACACATTTAAAGCCGGCCACCGGATGCGTTTTACCGTTACTTCCAGTGCAAAAAATTTCATGTTTCCAAACAGCAATACAGAAAACGGGTTCGACAGCGAAGTAAACCGAGTCGCCCACAACACCATATACCGCGGCGGAGCTCTGGCCTCCCACATCCTTGTGCCCGTGGAAAAAGATGTTTAATCCTCATATTTTCTCAATAGCAGCGGGAGCTTCCGCCATTTCTGACGATTTCCTGACAATTTACGTCACCGCCTGTTAAAAACAGGGACAATCTTATATAATAAGGATTAGTCAAAAAAGAAACCGGAGGGAAATATGAAATCATTTAATATCTGGAAGAAAATAGCCGCGGGAATCCTGTTTTTGAATATTGTTTTAACCAGTTTTATCGGACAGCCCGTGGCCGCAGAAGGAACGGAAGGACAGCCTGCCATACAGCGTATGGGGTTTTCCTCCAAACTGGCCATCGGACCGGGAAGCCAGCTCTTTGACGGCGGAAGCCTGTCTCTCTTAGCTGACCACGGCAACCGTCAGATGCTGTCCATGGTTATGCAGTCGAAGGATGGGACACTGGTCGTTATCGACGGCGGCTGGGACAGTGATTCTGCTCATTTACTCGACGTAATCCGCTCCAGGGGCGGCCATGTGTCCGGCTGGTTCATCACCCATCCTCATTCCGATCATGCCGGCGCCCTGATTGAAATTTTAAATAATCCGGACAGCCAGATTACCATTGACAACGTCTATTACAAATTTACAGACCAGGAGTGGTATGATACCCATGGTTCCGGACGCGGTGACTTCGTGGTCAGTCTTCGGGATGCTTTGGCGGGACTTCCTCCTGAGAAGCTTCATGGCGACATCACCAAAGGGCAGGAAATACAGCTGGGCGATATCCGGGCCGTCGTCATGAACGATCCCTATCTCCTGGATGTCACCTCCGTCAATAACAGCTCGGTCGTCTATAAATTTTATTTAAACGGCGTGAGCATCCTGGTCCTGGGGGACTTAGGGCCGGAAGGCGGTAACCTGTTGATGAGTGAATACTCTCCCGCTGATTTAAAGAGCGATATCGTGCAGATGTCGCATCACGGACAGTACGGTGTAAACCGTGACGTCTATGCGGCCATCAATCCGCAGATTGCCTTATGGCCCTGCCCCCAGTGGCTCTGGGACAATGACAACGGCGGCGGAGTCGGAAGCGGAGACTGGAAGACACTGGAAACCCGCCAGTGGATGGAGGAACTGGGAGTTCGCGCCAACTACTGCATCAAGGATGGCGATCAGGTAATCTATTAATTCCCAATGTAAAAACGAAAAAAACGGCCTGTCGCCATGAAGCTGACAGGCCGTTTTATTTTCGTCATCAGTCCCCGCCCGGGCCGTCCCTTCTGGGGCGTGTCGACTCGGGAAGCGGCTCCACATAGAAACCGTCCTTATATGGCTCTGTGTCCACTTCAGGAATATCTCTGTCACCGTAATCATCTTCTTTCGGATCATACAATGCCATTTCCGTCACCTCCTTCTCTGAGCTGTTATCAGCCTTCCATCTGTCTTCCAAGGAATCCTGCTGCCGTTGTAGCCAGCTTCGTTTCCATATCTCCAAATCTTGCTCTCGGCTCCCGGCTTAATAATGCAACCGCTCCTATGGCATCGCCTTCACAAATAATCGGCGCAATTACCTGAGCGGTGATTCCTTCCAGCGTTTCGCCGGTCAGCGGAATAAAATTCTTATCATCTTTTCCAGCCAGGACAACGGTTCTTTCGTTAATCACATTTTCCAGCTGCTTGCTGATCGTCTTCTGGAGCAGTTCCTTTTTCGATCCACCGGCCACTGCGATCACCTGATCCCGGTCGCTGATGCAGACGGTAAGTCCCGTGGTCTGTGCCATGGCTTCCGCATACTGAGATGCAAACGCTGTCAGTTCAACCATCGGTGAATATTTCTTTAAAATGATTTCGCCTTCCCTGTCTGTGAATATCTCTAACGGCGTCCCCTCTCTCAAACGAAGGGTTCTCCTGATTTCTTTCGGGATTACCACACGGCCAAGGTCATCAATTCTCCTTACAATACCTGTTGCTTTCATATAAAACTCCTCCATGGTGTACAATTTTATATCACTGATACTATTTTGCTACGAACGCTGAGATTTATACTCATGTCTGCCATTTTTCGTAATATATCCCTGTCGCTTTCCATTGAACGGAGTTTTTTTATATGAAAATGCGCCAGTTCTTATGAACTGGCGCCAGTGATATCAGGTTCTGCGATTGATGGCCCGTTCTGCCATGCTTCTCCTTCCCTTCTACACTCTTTTTACGGTTCCGGTACTCCAACCAGGCACACCGGCGAGCCGCAGCTGATTTCCCGGTTCACATCGGTGATCGCACCATTTTCTTCATCAAATTGAAACATGGTAATCGTATGGCTGTCCTGATTGGCAGAAAGAAGTATGTCCCCGCACAGGCAGAAGTCTCTGGGCGTCTTTCCTTTTGTTCCGGTCCGTCCTGCCAACGTCAGAAGTCCCGTACCGGCGTCCACCGCATACACTGCGATGCTGTCGTGCCCCCGGTTGGATGCACAGAGGTAACGCCCGTCTTCTGATAAATGAACAGCGGCACATGTGTTATTCTCCATAGACTCCGGCAGCGTGGAAACTCTCTGCAGAATTCGATTTTCCTCTGTGCCGCATTCCATCACAAAGATTTCCGAGCTCAGTTCGCTCACCACATACATAAGCTCCCTTCTTTCCCGGTTTAAAACAAAATGCCTCGGCCCCGTACCTTCCGGAAATACCATATCGTGTTTTTCGTCCGGAACCAGTTTTCCGTTCTCTTCATCAATCCGGTAATAGCGGATTCTGTCAATTCCTAAGTCTACACACCAGAGTCCTGTTCCATCCGCTGAATATCCAACGTAATGTACATGCGGCCCTTCCTGCCTCTCTTCATTCGGCCCGTGACCGTAATGCTGTTTCAAATCACAAAGTTCTCCGACAGAGCCGTCTGCATTTAACCGGAACATGGATACGCTGCCGCTCAGATAGTTGGCTGCATACAGAAACCCTCTCTTCTCATCGGGAAGCAGATGGCACGGCAGAGTTCCAGCGGTTCCCTGCGTATTGAGAAGCGTCAGGGAGCCTTCGTCGATCCGGAACGCTGCCACGCCTCCGCCCTCCCTTCCTTCATAAGCCATATCCTCCATAACGGAATATAAAAACTTTCCATCGGCGGAAACCGCCAGATACGATGGATTCGACACTCCGGCGGCGGCAAAGACTTCTGTGAGCTGCGGCTCTCTTCCTTCTCTCCGCGTCAGCCTGTATCCGTGGATTCCAGCTTCCTCAGCCGGTCCATAGCATCCTGCGTATACGAAATAATTCTGCTTCATCATCGTTATCCTTTCCCTGTATGGTAATTTACTCTTTTCACCCCGATAAAAAGAAGCTGCGCACCGCCGATTTTACACAGCCGGTGCAGCAGCTCCCTTTCAAAATCTTTTAAGCATGCTCCTTACAGAATCCGGAACAGCCGCCTGCTTACGAAACTCTCACTACGCTTTCGCAGTCTTCATTGTCTGAATCAGAACGCCCCTTCCGTGACCCTTGGTGATACGTCCTTTGAGGAACATACATATGCCTCATGCGTCACCCTTGCCGCCGTGCTGTCAGGAACCGGAGCAACAAATCTGTTCTCAAACGATTCATTCTTTTGAATGGTCAGCTCATTCGAAACTCTCTGCAGAAGATACATACCTAAAACGTCCATGGTTACCACCTTTCTCTTGTTTTATGATTATGGAAATATAGCATGCATTGGGGATTTTCATCCCTTCTTCTACTATTATTATATCATAAAATAGGCTAATAGCAACCACTGTAAGCTTAATTTTTTATAAACACTTTTCAGAATACTCTTTATTTTTCTGTCAATTCATACAACTGTTTCAACAGTTCCTCTGCCCGCTCCATCATGCCGGCAGTAGTCTGGTTTTTCCGTCTGTCAATGAACGTAAAATACGGTTCTTCTGCCATATGGAACTTCAAATCCCCGCGGTACTGATCCACCATAGCCGGTATACCGGCCACACTCAGCTTCGCTTTTTGATACATGGTAAGGCGAATCTCCTGGCTGTTGATATTTACCTCGGTGACATAAGCACTGTGAGCCAGCGCCTTGATCCCAGCCACACGCAGAAGATTTTCCACCGGTTTTGGAATATCCCCGAAACGGTCCATCAGCTCATCCTGCATATCCATGTATTCATCTTCATTCTCAATACTGGAAATCCTCTTATAGATATCCAGCTTCTGATATTCATTCTTAATATAGGAAGTGGGAATATAGGCGTCGATGTCGCAGTCCACTACCGTTTCATACGTATCCTCTTCCCTGCGCTGGCCCTTTAACTCTAATACCGCCTGATTCAACAGCTTACAATAAAGATCATAACCGACCGCTTCCATGTGGCCATGCTGTTCCGCTCCCAGAACGTTGCCCGCCCCGCGGATCTCCAGATCCCGCATGGCAATCTTGATGCCGGACCCCAGCTCCGTAAATTCCCGAATAGCCTGAAGACGCTTCTCCGCCTCTTCCCGAAGCATCTTGTCGCGTTTATACATGAGAAACGCATAGGAGGTACGGCTCGACCGGCCTACGCGTCCCCTTAACTGGTACAGCTGCGAAAGCCCCATACGGTCCGCATCCTGTATAATCATGGTATTGGCATTGGGAATATCAAGCCCCGTCTCAATAATGGTGGTACAAACCAGCACATCGATCTCTCCGTTCACGAAATCAAACATGATGCGTTCCAGTTCATGCTCATGCATCTGTCCATGGGCAAAGGTGACTGTGGCTTCCGGTACGAGACTGGCAATGTGGCCTGCCACCTCGTCGATGTTGCTGACACGGTTATATACGTAATATACCTGTCCGCCACGGGAAAGTTCCCGGTTAATGGCCTCCCGGACCATCTCGTCATTATACTCCATCACGTACGTCTGGATCGGCATACGGTCCACCGGCGGTTCCTCCAGAACACTCATATCACGAATTCCCACCAGACTCATGTGCAGTGTCCTGGGAATCGGAGTCGCCGTCAGCGTGAGAACATCGATATTTTCCTTCAGCTTTTTGATCTTCTCTTTATGTGCCACACCGAACCGCTGCTCCTCATCGATAATCAGAAGCCCCAGATCTTTAAACTGGACATCCTTTGACAGCACACGATGGGTGCCGATCACAATATCCACCAGCCCGCGTTTCAAATCCTCAAGCGTCTTTTTCACCTGAGACGGTGTACGGAACCTGGACATTAGATCCACACGCACCGGAAAATCCTTCATGCGCTGGACGAAGGTGTTGTAATGCTGCTGCGCCAGAATGGTGGTCGGTACCAGATACACCACCTGCTTTTCATCCTGAACCGCTTTGAAGGCGGCGCGCAGGGCGATCTCTGTCTTTCCATAGCCCACGTCACCGCAGATCAGACGATCCATGATCTTCCGGCTTTCCATATCACTCTTGGTGGAATCGATGGCATCCAGCTGGTCCTCCGTCTCCTCATAGGGAAACATCTCTTCAAACTCCTTCTGCCATACGGTATCCGGTCCGTACTGAAAGCCCTGCGTATCCTGTCTGGCCGCGTAAAGCTGTACTAAATCTTTCGCAATCTCTCTTACAGCGCCCTTTACCCGGGTTTTGGTCTTATTCCACTGATCTCCTCCCAGGCGGTTTAATTTGGGCTTCTTCGCCTCGGCACCGGCATACTTCTGAATTCCGTCCAGACGGGTAGCAGGCAGATAGAGATTGCCTCCGTCTCCGTATTCCACCTTTAAGTAATCCTTTATCACCCCGTCCTGTTCGATTTTCTCAATTCCGCGGTATATACCGAGGCCATGGTCCTCATGAACCACATAGTCTCCCACTGCCAGGTCGGAAAAGCTCTGAATCTTCGTTCCCTCGTAAGTGGTTTTCTTCCTCTTCCGTTTCTTTTTCTCCACACCGAACATGTCGCCTTCCGTGATCACGATAAACTTAATCATCGGATACTCGAAACCACGGTGCAGGTTTCCGTAGGTCACCAGAATCTCGCCCGGCTTCACCTCCACCTCTTCCCGGCTCTCATCCGGGCACCAGGCCCGCAGGCTGTACTCCCGCAAATCGCTGGCAAGACGGCTGGATCTGGTTCTGGAAGCGGAGAGAAGAATGACACGGTATCCCTCCCGTTTCCATCTGGTTAAATCCTTTATTAGAAGCTCAAATCCATTCTGGTAGGAGTTTACATTTTTCACGGAAAGGCTGTACCGTTCCTTTACCGTAAAGCCGGAAAGTTTCTGCTCCAGTCCGGTTAAATACGCAGTCCGGTCTCTCTGAGCCTTCGCCAGCATTTCCTTCGCGGGATAGAGAAGTCCCGTTTGTCCTGGAAGCAGATAGCCGTGTTCGAGGCGGGATATCATGCTCTCCCGGAACTCTTCCTCCACCGTGGCCCCCTTTTCCTTCAGCCGCTCCGGCTCATCTAAGTAGATAACCGTGTTATCTTCCGGAAAATAATCAAGAAACGACACGCTGTCCCTGCAGAAATAGTGGATATATCCGTCCAGTCCATGCTGCTTCCAGCCTTCCCTTAAGCCGTCCAACAGTTCCGAGACAATAGAATGGATCCGGGCCGCTTCCTCGGTTTTCAACTGGTTCCTTAGCTCTTTCTCGTATTTCTTAGCCTCTTTTTCAATGGCTTCCCGTCCGTCTGTGATCTGCTGCTTCGTCAGCACCATCTCCGTTGCCGGATAGACCAGGACCCGTTCCAGTTCTTCGATGGAACGCTGGCTCTCGATATCAAAGGTACGAATGGAGTCCACTTCGTCGTCCCAAAGCTCGATGCGGACAGGCAGCTCCTCTGTCAGCGGAAAGACATCGATAATTCCGCCGCGGATCGAGAACTGGCCCATGCCATCTACCTGGGCCACGCGCTCGTATCCCAGTTCCACCAGTTTTTCCTTCCACTCTGCGATATCTAAGGTCTGTCCGCTCTCCACCTCGAGAATCTGTTTCTGTAAAAAAGACAGCGGAAGCAAATGATCCATCAATCCGTCAAAGGTAGTGACGACCACGCCGGACTTCTCCTCCATCAGCCGGCGGAACACAGCCATACGCTGTTTGGTCAAAAGATTACCGTGAATATCCGCATTAAAGAACAGTAAGTCCCTGGCCGGATACAGGGAGACTCCCGGTTCGAAATTGCGGAAGTCCTCGTAGATCTCCCTGGCTCTGGTATCATCATACGTAACCACCAGCTTCCAGGGCACCTCCTTCGCCGCCTCGTACATCAGGTGAACTTTCTGGGAATCCATACAGCCGCTTATTAAAACCGGCCCTTTTTTCCGGTTTAAATCACGGTCTAAGTCTTCAAATTCCTTCAGCTCTCTTAATGGACTTTCAAACACATCGCTCATGAATTCTCCTTATGCTTTCTGTTATAATGGTTCATCGCCGCATCGGCCCCCTCCTCGATCATCATGCAGGCCGCATCGGCTGCGTCCCGGTATGCCTCTTCCATGACAGCCTGCTGCTCTTTCGGAAATCTCCCCAGCACATAATCCGCTAAGTCCATGCCGCGCGGTTTTTCACCAACTCCGATGCGGATTCTTGGAAATTCCTGGGTTCCCAGATGGCTGATGATATTTTTTAAACCATTATGGCCGCCTGCGCTTCCTTTTAAACGGATGCGCAGCTGCCCTTCAGAAAGATTAATATCATCACAGAGAATAATAATGTTCTCCGGTTCTATTTTATAAAAATCCGCTATTTCCCGAATACTTTCCCCACTTAAGTTCATATACGTCTGCGGCTTTGCCAGAATCACTTTCTGGCCGCCAATATAACCTTTACCGTACAGCGCTTTATGCTTCTTCTCCGTCACCGTCGTTCCGGCCTTGTCCGCCAGAATATCGATGGTTTCAAAGCCTACATTATGCCTCGTCTTTTCATATTCCCTTGTTGGGTTTCCCAGTCCTGCGATCAGATACATATATTTCGCTCCTTACTATGTTCTATATTAATACATCTCCGAGTTCATACCAATTATTTCCGTGAATGCTACCGCACGAAAATTTTTTGTTCATAATCATGTCAAACCCTCTGCGCCTATAGCGGAGTATTTGACTTCAGAACGCCCGAAAAGCGCTAGATTTCCTGATAGGGGGTATCTAACGCTGGCTGGTTTACTCATTTTAACAGTTTGGAACCTTAATGTAAAGGGGGACGAGAGATTTATCATGATAGATTTTAAAAAATACTTGAAAAACAGGTAAAATCCGTTTATAATAGAGTTAGAGAAAGCACCTACTCAAAAGTGCTAATATCTCTGTAAAGATTGATATAATCTCATATGCTGTCTTCTGCCAAGTGAGCAGTCGGATATGATGTCTGCCAGAAGACCACAAAAATGCCGTTGTGAAATAATGAATCAGCAATTATTACACAACGGTATTTTTATGTTTGTATACTAATTTTTTGCTATCCTTCTATCAATTGATAGGCTAATGCATGATCGATCGCATCACGCAAAAATTCATTTCCTATACCAGGTTCCTCCGGAGCGGTAATAAAACCTCCTTTGGGATGGCGGTTATACTTTGTTAGACCTTCATTCAACATCAATCTGTTATAAATATGATGCTCATGGATACAGAAATTAGGTATCGCAGTCTCTAAATGACATGCAATATCTGTTGACAACGGTGTACCTGCAGCATGGGCCTGCACAGTAATATCATATGCATGGGCCATATCACATATTTTGCGAACTTCAGTCAGTCCGCCGCAGGTACCTATATCTGGCTGAATCACCTGAATTGTATGATCTTCAAAGTATTGAGAATACTGCCACCTCGTATAAATTCGCTCGCCATGGGCAATCGGTATATGGATCTGTTTTGACAAATGCCGTAGTGCTCCAGGATTAGGCGTACACGGTTCTTCAAAGAAAAATGCATGATACTTTTCTGCAATTCTGGCAATCTGTACTGCACCGTTACTGTCTGGAAGCGCATGATTTTCTACAATAATGTCAGTGAAAGGTCCGGCTGCATTTCTTGCAGCCTCCATCTTTCTTTCAATTTCATCGAGTAATTTTAATGGAATTATTCCATTCTGAGTATCATAATCCAAAAAAGTTCCATCAATCGCTGTTTGGAAAAAATCAATTTTTACCGCATCATATCCATCTTCCAATGCCAGCCTTACACTATCAGCAAATTCCTCGGGTTTAGTATGATAAAAATAGTCCTTTGCACCGATGGGTGGCCAGCCTGCCTGAAGCTGGCTGGCATAAGCCCGCAGCCTGTTCCGATGTCTTCCCCCGAGAAGCACATATAGCGGAACTTTAAAAAACTTTCCTTTGATATCCCACAAAGCAATATCAATTGCAGACAATGCCGCAAAAAATATCGGCCCGCCATTTTGTCCCCAGAAGGTACTTCTGTACAGGTATTCCCAAACAGCATCGCTATTCATAGGATCTTTTCCTATAATTTTTGCCGAAAGTTCGCAGAGCATTCCATAAGCACCCGGTGCTCCGTTACCATAAGCCACAGCTGCCTCTCCATCTCCATATATGCCCTCATCTGTATAAATACGGCACCCCACAGGCCTCCATACCCCAGAAGCCCCTCCATGTTCCGGCCTTCCTCCAAGCATGAATACTTCTGCTTTTGTTATTTTCATGGTAACTCCTTCTATATAATTCTTAATAGTTTCTACTTTTGGCAATCAGATCCTTCAAATCTACTGGCATTCCATCAGCCAATCTGGATTCTTCCGCAGCCAAGGCAACATAATGACTTTCCAGGGAACGTTCCAGTGTCGTCAGTGATGGACTATCCTGCCCTTTCCCGCTTACAAGATCCAAAAGGTCACGGATTAGACCTTTATCTCCGCCACCATGGCCATACGGATCATACTCCATATGAAAAACTCCCAATGCTCCTTTCATATCAATAATCTCTGGTTCTTTCCCAAATTCAGTGAGTTTAATATAGTTTTTATCGAAATTACCTTTAATTTCTCCAGTAGTCCCCATCACATCAATGCTTCTGGATCCCGTTGTAAACGCACACATGGTCAAATCCGCAGTGGAATTATCTTCAAATTCCATTGTCACTACCTGGTGATCAACTACATTATTATCACAGTAATAGACACAGCGGCCATAAGGCCCAGTTTTAATTGCCTCCCTAATGCTCTCTACAGTAGGGTTTAAATCCAATACATCACAGGGCCATTGGTTATTCCCTTCTGCCACACCAGTCTTTTTATTAGTAATATATATTTTTTCCGCATCGTAGGGACAGTTTTCTTTAACGCCGCAATCGATACAGCGCAATGCGGCACCTTTTGGCGCCCGCTCTTTTTTAAATAGTGTCAGGGCGCCAAATGATGATACTCTTTTACATCGTTTCCCGCTCAGCCAGAGAAGGAGATCAAGGTCGTGGCAGCATTTCTGGAGTATCATAGGACTTGTGACCTCTGAATTGTTCCAGTTTCCACGTACAAAACTATGCGCCTGGTGCCAGTAAAGTACTGACTCCAGCGCCTGTACAGACACTACATCCCCTATCCTCCCTTCTCCGATTAACCGCTTGATTGTCTGATAAAATGGTGTGTAGCGCAGTACATGACAGACCACCACATAACGTTTCGTTTCTCTTGCTGTTCTCTCAAGTTCTCCCCACTCCTCTGGAAATGGAGATATGGGTTTTTCCAGCAGAAGATGGTACCCCTTCCTCATGGCCTCTATTGCTGGTTTTATATGCTGCCTGTCCTGAGTACAGATAAACATAACGTCTGCCAACCGGTCTTCCTCCAGCAGTTCCTCTCCAGACCGATAACAGCTCGTCTCCGGTATCTTTAATTCCTGAGCCATCTCTTCTACACGTTCGGGAATTATATCGGCAATTGCAACAATCTCTGCCTCATCAGCAAATTCCTTGCAACACCGCGCATAATGCATACCACGCGCTCCCAGTCCAACAATTGCCACAGTAATTCTTTTCTTCATTTTCACCGCCTCATTCCTAAATCATCTTCAGAGACGGCTGATATTCAGCTTCCATTTTCTGCCGTCTGTCGAAGATTCTTTTACATTTACAGCTAATCCGTATGTTTCGAACACCCCCTGGAATACCGCCATGTACGCCTCTTTAAATCCCTCTTTGCATGCCTCATCTCCTGGACAGTTACATGCTGCTTCAATGACAGGAATATATCCCAACTCTAACTCAAACATCGATGCATTACTCTGTATGACATGTATCTCATGAGCTTTAAAGAAATCCGATTTTTCCAGTTCCTCCAGGAGTTCTTTTAAATCCGGTGTTCTGGAAAACTCCGTGTATCCAATATATGCCCCCGCTTTTTTTATTCCCTCTGTAATTATGTTCCAAGGTACATTATGCTGCTTTGCTGCGTCTGTTATATAATAAATCCATTTTCCAACATCCTCTAATGCCTCCTGCATCATGCAGATGCTTTTTTCATCCATACATAACCGTTCCTCACAAGCCATTATAAATCCACCTCTCTCATTACTTCTTCCTAATCCAGAAATCGCAGACAGCCTCCCCTGCGCTGATTCGTTTTCCCAGCCTCAGAGTAAATTCCGGATACGTATCTACAAGCCCACGGTCCACTTCCATTGCAATGTCACAAAGAAGTGCGATCATATCCTGATCATCAGTCACTTTCTGCCACAGTTCACACATAGGGCAGTATCCAAATTCCAACTTAGCCTCTTTTTCAGAAAGAACAGTCCGCTCAATCTGCATGGATGACGCCCCAGGCGGTTCCAGAAGTGTATCTGTGAACACTTCTGGAATATCCGTATCTGGAAATCCGGCTCTGTTTGATCTGCCCAATGCAAATATACCCTCCCGTCCAATCATTTCAAACTCGTACCCATGATCTTTCAATGCCTTTAAAATATGATAGAGAAATAATGCCCGGTATTCAGCACCCCTTCTTAAAATCTGAACTTTGGGATCTGAAAATTTCTTTGTAGGAATATTTGTAATCATAGGAATACTCCTTTCATACTTTTATAATTTTCCAGTTTCTATAATTTGCTGGTAATCTCTCGACTCTCCGGCCTTCAATATCTGAATATCCTTCTTATGCCACAGGCTATGATCAGAATCAGCAGAATCCGGCGCGCTGTACCATGGCTGAATACATACGTAAGAGGCACGATCCGGCTGTGACCAAAGGGCCATTTCCGGCGCCCCTTCCGGATACATTCTCACATATCTACCCGTTGGTATTTCCTCAATCTGAATATAGCGTGAATGAACATTAGACAAAATAAAACTTTGAGGAAACTGTTCATAATCCAACGTCAAAAAGTTGTTTTCATGAAATAATTCTACCTCTTTACCGGTCAGATTTCCATTTTCATTATGCTGCAGATGTATGGGAGACTCACTCTTTTCAAACTTGATTCTATAATCAGACGGTGCATACTCTGAACTGAATGGGCAGCAGTATCCCGTATGAAATCCCAGGCCAAAAGGCATATCTTTTTCATCCCTGTTATGGACATGGAATATGCAAATAATTTTATCCTCCTCCAGCCGGTATTCCGTTTCCAGTTCAAAGTTCCAAGGATACATCTGCATGGTTGTCTCATCAGCTTCCAATGAAAATAGAATCGAATTGTCACTTATCCTTTTTACACGGTGTATTGAGGTTTTTCCAAATCCATGTGGATTCCCATTATATGTAATACCATTTTCTACAAAAAATCCCTCTTTTAGGCAGCCGCAATATGGGAATAAAATCGGCGAATGCTCATCCCACACTTCTGGATCGCCCTGCCAGATAATAGGACGCCCATCTTCTCTTTTATCCAGGATACTCCATAATTCTGCCCCTTCATCATTTGCTTCCAGCTTAAAATACTTATTTTCAATTGTATAAATCATAGTTTTCTCCATTCTTATTTTCTATTATTTGACGTTTTATTTGTTAATGTGTATAATAAATCTTATTAACCGCTTAAATATTTCTCAATTAAATAAATCAAGGTGATATTATGTACATCGAGACATCCATTGATATCGTAATCGAAGTGGAAAGCATTATACTTCTGCACTATTTTAATTATTCCAAACATTTTTGTTTTCCCGGTGAAAGTCATAATTTCTGGGAAATGTTATTTGTTGATAACGGAGAAGTCAGTATCTCGGCTGATGGTGTAAACAGCACAATTTCAGCCGGCTATGCCGTATTTCATAAACCTAATGAATTTCATTCCATCTGGACAAACGAAAACTTCGCAAGTGCAGCGGTTATCACCTTTGTCTCAAACAGTCCTGCCATGCATTTTTTTGAAGGCCGCATCATTCGTCTGACAAGTACGCAGAAAGAGTATATTGCCCTGACTTTGAAGGAAGGACTGCAGGCCTATGAGGGGCCCTTAAACTACATCGATCAGAAAAAACTGACCGCTGCCAAAGATGCTGTATTTGGTTCCTCCCAACTGGTAAAGACCTATATTGAACTGCTTCTCATAGCTATTATCCGGAATGAAAAAAGACTTAACACTCCGTCTCCTTCGCTGTTAATTGCCGCCGAATTTGACGATGAAATTGTCTCAGCAATTATGAAAATTTTAAATAATAACGTTTGTAAGCAGATTACATTGGATGATATCTGTAACCAGCTTCCATATTCAAGTTCATTAGCTCAAAAAACCTTCAAGGCCCGCACAAATTATTCTATTGTACAGATGCTTACAAAGTTGAAAATCGATAAGGCCAAGCAGCTGATCAGCGAAGATATCTATACAGTAACGGAAATCAGCGAAATACTGGGCTATAGCACTATCCACTATTTCTCCAGACACTTTAAACGTATTACCGGCATGTCGCCAAGCCAATATGCAAAAAGTGTAAAGACTAAGGCTCTGCTTTAACTTTATTGCCTTTCAGCCATTTTGAGGAACTGTCTCGTACGTTCCATCTTCGGATCTCTCAGCACCTGTTCCGGCGGTCCCTGTTCTACTATAGAGCCATCGGCCATAAATACTACCTGATCAGCAGCCCCTTCTGCGAATTTCATCTCATGGGTAACCAGAATCATGGTACAATGCTGATCCGATAAATCCTTTATTACAGTTAAAACTTCTCCTACAAGCTCGGGATCGAGCGCAGAGGTAGGTTCATCAAATAGAATAATATCAGGACTAACTGACATGGCGCGGGCAATACCTACCCGCTGCTGCTGTCCGCCCGACAATCTGGAGGGATACTGGTCTCTTTTATCCAGCATTCCCACCTTACGCAGCAGCTCTTCCGCAATTTTTTCCGCCTCATCCTTATTCATTTTCTGCACTACCACTAAAGGTTCCATGACATTCTGAATTGTTGTCTTATTCTTAAATAAATTATAATTTTGAAATACCATGGATGAATGTTTTCTCAGTTCCCTGATCTCCCCCTTTTTAATCTTTCCATAGTCGGTATGAAAATCTTTAATTGTTATCGTGCCGCTCTGTGGAGCCTCCAAATAGTTGATACATCTTAAAAGTGTAGATTTTCCCGTCCCGGAGGGCCCAATAATAGCCATGACTTCCCCTTTATTCAGGTCCAGATTAATATCCTTCAGTACATGGAGGCTTCCAAAGCTCTTATTTAAATTTCTGATTGCAAGCATGCCTTCTCCTTCCCTTTTCAAAGTGATCACTTATAAGAATTCAGCTTCTTTTCTGCCAGTGATTGGAGCCTCGTCAGTATAATAGACAGACACCAGTAAATTACAGCAACGATCACATATATTTCAAAATATTTAAAGGATTTACTGCCTTCATAACTGGCTATTGCCATCAGCTCCGGTACACCAATCACAAACGCGAGAGAGGTTCCTTTAATCAAATCCACAAGAGAATTAAGTAAAGACGGAAGGGCCACGGTCATTGACTGAGGCAGAATAATCCTCCTCATCGTCTGAATTCTCGTCATCCCAATTGACATGCAGGCCTCAATCTGTCCTTTGTCAACAGCATTAAAGGCTCCTCGGATCGTCTCACTCATATAGGCTGCTGCATTTAAACTCAAAGAAGTAACTGCTGCATAAGACGCAGGTAAACCGATTAAAAATTTATTCAGACCAAATACACCAAAATAAATTAACATAATCTGGGTAATCGGAGGGGTGCCTCTGAAAAACGAGATGTATATCTTCAGGATCTGATTAATAACAGGTATTTTATAATATCTCGCAATTGCAAATACGATTGCCAGAGCAAAAGAAATGGCAAGCGCGATAATTGCCAGACGCAGGGTTAAGGATAATGCGGAAAATATAGTTGGAAATACCTTAAAAATATATGTAAAGTCCAGATTCATTTAAATCCTCTCCATTCTCTCCATTCTAAGTCCGAAAGACCTATGGCCCGGAGACAACACTGGAAAAAGGCTTTTCCGGTGTCATCGCCCGGGCGCCTTACTTAATATTCCTGTTTCTCCACAGTTGTATCCATATCGAACCATTTCATGGAAAGTTCTTTTAAAAGTCCTTCTTCTCGCATATCCTCAATTGTTTTCGAGGCAGCCTCCAGAAGATCATCATCCCTTTCTCTGTTCATTGGGAATCCATTCACCTGAGTAATCCCGTTATACCCGGAAAGCTTAAGGTTTAAGCTGGGGTCACTTTTTAACATATATTTTCCCTGCGGAATTGCTGTTCCCACTGCAAAAACTCTCCCCGATTCGACAGCTTTAATAGCTGCCGAGTACTCCTGAAAAATTACAATTTCAATTTCACCATTCGGCGCAGCGTTTTCATACATTTGAATATCCACGGATCCAGTGACTACAGCTGCCGATTTTCCATACAAATCCTGGATCGTTTCAACATCGTCTGAATCTTTATTGATCAGCCAGCCTCCCGGATTATACATATACGGTGTTGTAAAGTCATACTTTTCTTTTCTCTCATCAGTAATTGTAATTTGAGAAAGAATCGTATCAATCTTTCCAGTCTCCAGCATCCCAAATAATCCACTGAGCTGAGCCGTCGTATATTCCAGTTCAAATCCATTTCTCTTTGCAATTTCATTCCAGATATCAACCTCATATCCTACAAGCTTATCGTCTTCCATATAGTTATATGGTGGATGGGTCCCCAACGCTCCAAGAATCACCTTTTCCGGCAGCTTGTATTCTTTGGTCTGTCCTGTCTCTGACGCGGCTTCCATTGTTGTCTCTTTAGCTGTCTCTGCCGCTGTTGTCGTCTCTTTTACTGTCTCTGCTATTGTCTCTTCCCTGCTTGTCTGGCCGGCAGTCTCTCCCCCATTGCCGGAGCAGCCAGCTGTCAATACCGTTACTGCTATTACCGCAGCCACAAGTATACCCCAAAATTTCTTTTGTTTCATTTTTTCCTCCTTTTGTAAACTCAACCCTCCAGTTACTATTTCTTCATGATTTCTGTTGCCAATCACCTCCTCTGATTTACTTATTCTTAATTTATTAAGATAGTTTGATTATATAATACTGTTATTTAAGAATCTTTAGCATTTATAGTATAATTTTTGCACAAAATCGAGATGGTTTCCATGGTAATTTTTGGTAAAAACATTTCACCCAAAAAGGACAGATATTTTGTCCTTTTACTAACAAAATATCTGTCCTTTTTTTGCTTTCTCCACTTAATTTTGCTTAAATGGCATATATTCTTTTTTAAAGTTATCAGAAAACATGGATATCTGTGCTTCCTTTATAACTGCCGCAGTTCTCGGCTCAGTTCCGCAGCCAATAAATTGTAATACCTCTTCCCATGTCCTGGCCCACTTTACCTGTTCAGCCTCCGCATACAGTATGGCAGCATTAAACTGCTTATAAGGATTATAAACAATCAGCTGTCGAATACCATTCGGAAGTTTCCCGGCAGCCCCACCGCATAGTCTTGCATTTGTATGAAGTCCCCACATTCCAAAAAGGTAATGATTAACACAGCCTGTAGGAGAAAAATTAATAAGAACGATATCGCCTCCCGGTTTTGTGCAGTCCAAAGCTGCGCTTACCGCCATTGCAGCTTCATTTGCTTTGGCATTTGCATTAGCTATACAAACCTCTACCTTTTCAAAGTGCTCAATCCGATAAACCTCATATGCCATTTCTGCAGCCGCATAATATTCCGCAACAGGATCACCAGCAAACAGTCCTACGACTTCGCATCGTGAATTCATCAGAATATCAATTTTAAAATCAAGTCCTGCCAGTTTAGCGGCCTCCTCAGCATCCTCTCTCATATCACAATTTCTTAAATCCCCCAGACTGTCCATGTAAGAAACACCAGTATCTGATGGATCTTTTTCACACCAAATTTTATGATTCTCCGTTACAGTGTCGATTCCTGCCAGGCCAGGAAGAATAATTTTACTCCCCCCTCCGAAACCGGCCATTGGATGAGGAACCATACCTCCAATTCCGATTTTAAGATCATACTGCATAAATTCTGCGTTAATAAATACTCTGGTTTTTCGTCTTGTAGTTCCTGCCAAAACCAAATTCTCATATGGATTATGATTATAAACGGGATACTCCGCTACAATATCCCATCCCAGTTTTTTTGCAAAATCATCTAACTCCAAAGGCGCATGCATCCCAGTAGCACACAAAAATAAAATATGGTCTTTAGGAATACCTCCCTCTAATAACATCTCTAAAAGAATATGTGCTGTCTCCTGGCACGGTGTTCCCCGGCTCATATCATCAAAAACAATACATGCGCTTCTGCATCCCCTGGCCATCTCACCGATTGTTTTACTCTTGTAGGGACTATTCAATCGTTTTCTGATGTCTTTCTTTGTCATCACCGGATACTTATCTCCAGCCATTTCTGCAATGTGCACCTTCCAGGAATCCGGCAGATAAATGTCTTCCGGCTTTTGGCCAAACCAACGATTTTGAGAGAGTCTGATATTCATACTAACACCCCACTTCCTAATACAGGTATTGTTTCTGGTTAGTCTCATTATAACTCCATATGACTGCTGAACGCTTTGCATTTTCAATGATATTTTTTACACTTTTCGCAATCGCCTCCTGGTATCTCTATGCCTTATTTTAAGACTTAAAAAATTCCTGGAACTGTTTACCAAATTTCTCCCGCCGCACCTTGCGGTGCCCCGTTCAATATGGTAAAATGCAAGTGTCACTGAATCACACCTTATATAGGTTCAAAATAGGTTGAACGTTTCTACCAACTACCGGAATAGTTGACTATAAGGCTGGTTGGTATTTTTATGGGAAAAGGAGTGTTGTTCATGAGTTCAAATTCAAGTAACTATGATGTGATCATCATCGGGGCGGGGCCTTCCGGTATTTTCTGTGCCTATGAACTGATTCAGCAAAAGCCGGATTTAAAGATCCTGATGGTCGAAAAGGGGCGCAGAATCGAAAACAGGACATGTCCGAAACGGACGACCAAGACCTGTGTCGGATGCAAACCGTGTTCCATTACCACCGGCTTTGCCGGAGCGGGAGCATTTTCCGACGGCAAGCTGTCACTTTCCCCGGATGTTGGGGGGAATCTCCCGGAGATTCTGGGATATGATAAGACGGTAGAGCTCTTAAAGGAGTCTGATAATATCTATCTGAAATTCGGCGCCGACACGAATGTATACGGCATTGACAAGCAGAAAGAGATTCAGGAAATCCGGAGAAAGGCGATTAACGCCAACTTAAAACTGATTGAATGTCCGATCCGCCATCTCGGCACAGAGGAAGGCTACAAGATCTATACGCGCCTTCAGGAGCATTTACTGGCTCAGGGCATAGAGATGGAATTCAACACCATGGTAAAAGACATTATTATAGAGGACAATGAGGCAAAGGCCATCGTTACCGACAAAGGCGAAACGTATTACGCGCCGGAGATTGTATCCGCCATCGGCCGTGAAGGCTCTGACTGGTTCAGCCACATCTGTGACGCCCACGGCATCGAAACCCGCGTCGGAACAGTGGATATCGGGGTCCGTGTAGAAGTCCGCGACGAGATCATGGAATTCTTAAACAAGAACCTCTATGAGGCAAAGCTGGTTTACTACACCCCGACCTTTGACGACAAGGTGCGTACCTTCTGTACCAACCCTTCCGGCGAGGTCGCTACAGAGTATTACGAAAATGGTCTGGCTGTCGTCAACGGTCACGCCTATAAGTCCAAGGAATATAAGACTAACAATACGAATTTCGCAATCCTTGTCTCCAAAAACTTCACGAAACCGTTTAAGACACCGATCGAATACGGCAAACACATTGCCCAGCTCAGCAACATGCTCTGCGACGGCAAGATTCTGGTTCAGACCTTTGGTGATTTCCAGCGCGGCAGACGTACCACGGAAGAGCGGCTCTGCCGTAATAACTTAATCCCAACCTTAAAAGACGCGGTTCCCGGCGATTTATCTCTGGTATTCCCGCACCGCATCATGGTCGATATCAAGGAAATGCTGCTGGCTCTGGACAAGGTTACTCCAGGTATTGCCAGCGACGAGACGCTGCTTTACGGTGTGGAAGTGAAATTCTACTCCAACAAGGTTGTGGTTAACTCTGATTTTGAGACCAGCGTTACAGGTCTTCGTGCCATTGGCGACGGTGCCTCTGTGACTCGCGGACTTCAGCAGGCGTCCGCCAACGGAATCAGTGTGGCGAGAAGTATTCTTAAAAAATTAGAGAGTCAGAAAAAGGCATAGAACAGAAAAAGCGCGGAAACGCCGGCCAGAATTGCTGTCGGCTTTTCCACGCTTTTTTAATTTAATTATTTACATTTAAACCGAAGGGTCTCCCCATGCACCGATTCACATTTTATTCAAACAAAACATACTCATAATCACAGTATCCCGCCGATTCCTCATTTTCACGCGAGCAGGACCACAGACAGAGCTTGGCTCCCGTCCAGGTAGCCCGGCAGAGTGTAAATACCGGCTCCAGTTTCTGAAAAACAGTTCCGTCGGCAGACCAGGAAAAACGGTATGTCTTATCCCCGGAAACAGAGAGCTTTAACCACAGGCAGCTGCCTTCGGCCGGTACCTTAAGGATACACCGTTCTTCTGCTTCTCCCTGAAACATCTTATCCGACACCGTTCCCTCGTAACAGCGAAGCTCCGGTCCCTCTGGCCCCTGGTAAATGCCTGCATACCCATAGGAATGACCGACCATGCCGATACCGCCAAAATCTCCGGTCTTCTCCCCATGAAGTTCCAATTTGACAATCATGGAAAACTCCTTTTGCTGCGGAATCTGTGTCAGCACATTAGGGGCGTACCACAGGAGATTATCTCTGTCCGGGTTTCTGCGGCAGTAGAGCCTCAAATGTCCCGGAGCAGCGGTCAATGAATAGTTTTCCCGATTCGGATTCGCCTGCCACTGCCACTGAAGTCCCAGCTTCTCCGAGGAGAAATCATCCCCACGCACAATCTCATATTCCGGCATGTCCTCCGCAGGCATATTCCATTCTGCTACGGGTTCGCCGATTCCGTCTCCGTCCGTATCCTGCCCCATAAACGGCCAGCCGTCTACAAAGCACACTGGCTGGAGATGAATGATTCTTCCCAGTTCAATGACATCCTGGAAATGGAGAAACCAGTCTCTCCCATCCGTGGAGGTCACCCAGCCCCCCTGGTGAGGGCCATTAACCGGAGAATTTCCCTGGCGCATGACAATCTTATACTCATAGGGTCCATATACCGATTTGGATCTTAAGCAGGACTGCCAGCCGTTTTCCACTCCGCCGGACGGCATCAGAACGTAATAATATCCGTCTTTTTTATACATCTTGGGTCCCTCTGTGGTTGGGGCAATCTGCTCGCCGTCGAATATCAGAACCGGTTCTCCGATGAGCTCCCGGCAGTCCGGGTCGATCTCCACCAGCATCAGACGGTGCTTAATCCCGGCCCTGCTGCCCGCATAGGCAAATATCATATAAGCTTTCCCGTCCTCGTCCCAGAACGGACACGAATCGATCCAGCCCTTCCGTTCGCACAGCATATTCAGCTGAAATTCTCCGTATGAATCGCTGCTTCTGGCTACCAGAATCCCCTCATCCACCAATGGGATAAATACAAAAAAGGTCCCGTTATGGTACCGGATGGCCGGCGCCCAGGTTCCTGAACCGTGAGAAGGCACCGCATATTTTTCATAAGGGAGCTCCTTCACACAGTAGTTAATCAGTTCCCAGTGCACCAGGTCCTTCGAATGAAGGAGAGGTACCCCAGGCAGATAAGTAAAAGAAGACGCCACCATATAGTAGTCTTCTCCCACCCGAATCACATCGGGATCCGAATAGTCCGCATACAATACCGGATTTTTGTAAGTCTGCATAAAATCCTCCGTTTCTGCCCTGCCGTTCTTGTTCACAGCCTGCCCCTGCGGCCCGCTCCGGCAGGAGCAGGCTGTGAACAAGATGTTACTACAGGCCATGTATTCTCATAAAGTTCGTTAAATTCTGTGCCATCATGGTATGACCCGCGTCCGAAGGATGCAGTCCGTCTGAAGACAGCCCCCGGAAAGTTCCCATGATCTCTGTTCCCTTCTTATAATACAACCGATCATACTTTTTTTCCAGTACAGATACACACTCTTCTATCTTTTTTCTGAATGCGTCAGACCGTTCGTCTCCCTCAAAATCGTAATGATTGTAATACACGTCGGTCACGATAACGGTCTTTTCCGGATGGGCATGTTTAACAGTATCGATCCACTGATAAGCCCGTTCGTAAAGCTGGCCGTCGGTCCATTCTTCAATCACATTCACTCCCAGCTCAAACACGGCGGCATCCCAGTCTGTCAGGCCTGCAATATATTCTGCCATCGCACAGTCCATAAATGCGCTGCCGGCACTTCCCAGATTGATGAAATCGTATCCCAGCTCCCACGCCGTCTGAAACGCATATGTCCTCGATGGAACGGAAGCGTTGCCGCCGTGGGTGATGGATGAACCGTAAAACAGCAGGCGCTTCTCCGGCATTTCTTCCGGTTTGGGCGGCCGGATCGCCCCCCGGATCTCCCGGATACAGCAGCCCCAGTCGTAGGGAAGCAGGACTCTCGTCACCTGCGGGGCAAATCCGCCCGGATTACGCGGGAAACGGCAGATATGGCTCCAGTCCTGTCTGCGAATGGTGATCTCCGTCTCATTCACGTCTATAACCTCCGGGCTGATCTCACAGCTCCCCTGGTAATCTCCCGAAAAGACCTCCAGGATTCCCCTGGACTTAATCTGCCCGCTTACCGGCAGTCTTCTGAGAACAATGGTAACCGCATCCTCTTCCATTACAAAACGCAGCTCACTGTTGCTTACAAACAGCATGTTGCTCTGTGCTTTTGGATTCAGCTGGCGCCTGACGGCCTCCGGAATGCGGCCGATGATATAATCCCCATATGTATCGTCCTGTTCGAGACTCTCCACATGGTACAGCAATCCCCGATTAAACTCCATGGCTGTCTCCTATCCTTTCATACCAGTGGTTGCAATCCCTTCCACAAAATACTTCTGCGCCGCAAAAAACAGCAGAATCAGCGGAAGAATGGATACCAGCGCCATCGACATCACCTGGTTCCACTGAATGTTGGAGGTGACATCGATGCTGACCCGGAGTGCCAGAGACAACGGAAACTTGGAAACCGTATTGATATAAATATTGGTATTGAAGAAATCATTCCATGTCCATAAGAACTGAAACAGACCTGCGGAAAAGAGAGCCGGCTTCAGCAGCGGAAGCAGAATCTGGATAAAACACTGAAACGGGCCGCAGCCGTCGATATAAGCCGATTCGTCCAAATCCCTCGGGAGCCCCCTTAAAAACTGTACCAGCATAAATACGAAGAACGGGTAGCAGCCTGCCGCCGCCGGAGCAAAGAAGGTCATATAGGAGTCCAGCCAGCCCAGCTTGTTAAACAGCGCGTATCTCGGTATGATGATCACCGCATTGGGAAGCATAAGCGTCGCGATCAAAACCATGAACAGAAACTGGTTTCCCGGAAAATCAAACCTGGCGAACCCGTAGGCCACCAGCGAACAGGATGCCAGCGTGAGCAGCGTCGTGGGAACTACCAGGGCAAAGGTATTGATGAAGTACTGGGCATACGTATAGGTCCCTGTGGTCTTCCACCCCTTCACAAAAGCTTCCAGGCTCCAGCCCTGAGGCAGGATGCTTAAGCTGCCGAATATCTCATTGTTGGTCTTAAAACACGCGAAGAACATCCAGATGACCGGAAACAGCATGACGATGCCGAACAGGCCCAGAAACACGTAGGTCAGACCCTTTTTTACTGCTTTATTTTTCATCCCGATTTCCTCCTAGTTATCATAGTAAACCCATTTCCTGGATGTTGCAAACAAGATCAGGGTCATGATCATGATGATGACAAACAGGATCCACGATGTCGCACAGGCGTATCCCATCTTAAAATATTTAAACGCATCCGTATAAAGCTTCATCCCCAGCACGTAGGTCGCCTTGTTGGGACCTCCGTTCGTCACGACAAACGCCGATGTAAAATTCTGAAGCGCCGTGATCAGCTGCATTATGATGTTAAAGAATGCGATGGACGTGATCATCGGAAGCGTGATCTTAAAAAAGATTCTTACCCTGGAAGCGCCGTCGATCCTGGCCGCCTCGTAAAGCGACTGGGGGACCTGTTTCAGTGCGGACAAGAATAAAACCATGGAAGAGCCGAACTGCCAAATCTCCAGCATACAGATGGTGGTCAGAGCCATCTCCGGCCTGCCCAGCCATTTGACCGGCGCAATATGGATCACGCCCAGAAGACTGTTAATGAAGCCGTCATTCATAAACAGCACCTTCCATAGAATAGCGACCGCCACAGAGCCGCTGAGCAGCGACGGAATATAGTATACGGTCCTGATAAAATTGATCCCCTTCAGTTCCCGGTTTAAGATCATGGCAATGATCAGAGCCAGCACCACCTTGCCGGGGACCGTAATAAACGTATATTTTAAGGTAACGGTTAAAGAATTCCAGAATTCCTTGTCCTTTGTAAACAGCCGCACGTAATTGTCCAGACCTACAAACTCAGGTTTGTGGAAAATGTCGTAGCTGGTAAAGGAATAAAACAATGAACTCACAAAGGGATACAGCTGAAATACCAGGAAACCAAAAATCCAGATACACACGTAAAGGAATCCAATCCGGTTCCTCTTGGTCCAGCCGCCGTGGTTTGGCCGCGGCTTCACACTCACATTCGCCATAATAGCTTCCTCCTGCCTCTTAAAACGGCCCGGAATCGTTCTCTATCCGGGCCGCATCTCTCATTTCAGGGCGTATTCAAACTCTTTCTTAATTCAAACCGCTTAAGTAATCATTGATTAAATCAATGGCATTCTCTGCCGCCTCCTCAGGCGTACTCTGACCATAGGCAACGCTCTCGATCATGTCTTCCTGAATCGCATAGACCTCGGCGCTCGTCGTATAGCCCTTATCACTTTTACCGTTTAACCCTGCCGCCAGATCAACAGCCTCCACTACGGTTGCATTTAACAGACCTTTCTCTGCGCAGAGTGTTCTGGCTGAAGCGGTAGGCGGTACGGATCTTACATCCTTTAAGGTCTCCTGGGCCTGCGGGTCATTATAGAAGTAATCCATGAACTTTACAGCCTCTTCCACATGATCGGAATTCTTGTTCACCGTCATGTACTGAGGTGTGTCTGCAAAGTAGCCGTCGCTTACCCGGTTCTCCGCCATCGGCATCTGGACTACGCTGCATTTCGTTTCCGGAATCGCATCCATTAAAAGGCTGATACTGGAAGACGGTCCATAGGCAAATACAAATTTGCCGTCGATCCATTTTGGATTGGTATGGATCTGTCCTTTAAAGGTTGCACTGTCCTCGGCCGGTTCAAAGACACCGCCGTCGTAGCAGTCTTTGATGTACTGAAGCACTTCCACCAGCTGCTCCTTCGTAAAGCTGATCTTCTTTTCACTGTCAATAATAAACGATTCACCTGTCATCTGACGTAAATACGGTCTCAATACATACTCACACAGAATCTTGGTATCCACGTTCATATAATAATAGTCCGGATTCTGGGCGTGAAGGGCTTTTCCATCCTCCAGCATGGAATCCCAGGTAATCTGCTTCGTCAAATCCACGCCGTTAGCCTCTGCCGCCGCCGTGTTGGCTACCGTCGCCAGACATGACATACCGGTCGGAAGCGCTAACAGCTTACCGTCGAATGTTCCAAACTGGCTGATAAAGGTCTCATCAAATCCGGACGGATCAAATAAATCCGGATAATCCTTAAAATTCACGAAGAAATCGCCTCTCGAGATAAAGTCCGGGAGAGAGTCCACATTCTGCTGAAGAATATCAGGAGCTGTTCCATTGGCCAGCATGGTGGAAACCTTATCGATATATCCCTGATCGGAGTTCATCTCGGCTTCGATCCTAATCTCCGGATGGAGTTTTTCATACTGATCGATAACGGCCAGAGTCGCCTCATTTCTGGCATCGCCGCCCCACCACATAAACCGCAGGGTAATCTGGTCTCCGGAAGCCTTTTCCGTCGTTTTCTCCGCTGCCTTCTCTGTTGACTGTCCTCCTTCCGGCGCATTTGATGCGGCCGGAGCCGGTTCATTGGTACAGGCCGTCAGTGACGACGCTGCCATCAGTCCTGTCATAAGCAGACAGGTAAGTTTCTTTCCTTTTCTCATATCTGTTACCTCCGTTTATTGTTAACGGTACCGTTAACTGATTAATCCCAGTATAACGAATTTTTTACAAAGAGAGAAGAAACTTCAATTACGGAATCGTATCATTTCTTACAAAGTTGTGGAAAAAGGTATCATTTCTTATGATATTTCTTCATTATCATGGAAGAATGGCTTTGTTGAAAAAATACGGATGCTTTTTCTCCTTTTTTTCTATATAATAACAATCAATAGAAGCAAACAGAAACCATACGTTCAGAGAAAGGGGTCACTTCGTATGTATCAGGTCATCATTGTCGACGATGAAGCCAAGATTCGCAACGGAATCGCCGGGCTGTTCCCGTGGAGCCAGCTGGGCTTTGAGATTGCCGGCTGTTTTTCCAATGGAAAAGCCGCCTATGAATACACACTTGCCAACCATGTGGATCTGGTACTGTCTGATATCCGCATGCCCATCATGGATGGCCTGGAGCTCTCCGAAAAGCTCCTCGAGAAAAGGGACATAAAAATCATCTTCTTCAGCGGCTACCAGGACTTCGAGTATGTCCGCCGGGCGCTGCGCACCGGAGTCGTCGATTACCTGCTGAAACCGGTAAAATACGAGGATCTGGTGGACTGCCTCACCCGCATCCGGGATCGCTTAAACAGCGAAACCCACGCGGCCCCCGCCAGGGAGGAAGAGAATCTGACCTATTACGAAAAAATCATCAGCCTGGTAAAGAATTACCTGGACACCGACTATCAGAATGCCACGCTCGAACAGGCGGCCCGGCTCGTAAATCTAAGCCCCAACTACTTATCGAGAATCATGAAGGAACACTCTGATGTCAATTTTTCCGATTATCTCTTAAAAACCCGCATGGAAAATGCCGCGCGGATGTTAAAGGATATCGGCTGCAAACAGTATGAGATCGCCTATCGGGTGGGCTACGACAATCCCAAAAACTTTTCCAGGGCCTTTCACCAGTATTTTCACATGACGCCTTCGCAGTATCGGAAAAGCAGCGGCGCAGATCATGATTACGGGGGGATATCATGAGAAAACGCAATTTTATCAAACGTTTTTTATACTATACTGGAATCATCACCATTCCCATTATTACGCTGTGCTTTATCTTCATGGCCGTCATCGTATACCGAAAACAGCAGGACATCGAGACTGAGGCCATCAAATCGGCTCAGGCTGTAAGGGATAACTATTCTCTTGTGCTGGACAGCGCCGCGACCCAATACGAGCTTCTGGCCCGAAATCCCAGGATGTCCATCTCCCTGCGCAATTACATTTCCCATAAACAGATTGGCTATCTGGATGTGATACTCACCAACAGCATCCTGTCCAATTTTGCCTCGCTGACCAACCATGCCTCCTACATTGCTTCGGTCTACTACTATCTGGACGGTTACGATTCCCTCCTTACCTCCAATACAGGAGGCCTCACCAGTCTGGCCCAGTACTCCGATTTAAACTGGCTGCCCTCCTATGCCGAATCAGATCAGAATGAATGGATCGAGAAACGGAATATGCACTTATACTCTTATACCAATCCGGTCCCGGTGCTGACCTATTATAAAAAGCTCAGCATGTTCCGGGGCGTCGTCATGGTAAATATCTACGAGGACCAGTTAAAACAGATGCTGGAATCAAATTCCAGCCTGGATCAGTTCTTTATCATCGATTCGGACGGCAATTTTCTTCTTCAGGGAAGAGGGACGGAGGAACCGGATCCGGAATCGAAAGAGGCCCTTATAGAGGCGGTACATGCCGCTTCCGGAACTCCCTTCCAGGACTGGCTCTCACTGGGACGCACCAGATATCTGGTGCGGATCATTCCCGCGGACTGCGGCACCTACATCGCTGCATGCACCAGCCGTTCCAGCTATTACCAGGCATTGTACACGCTTCTTTTACAGCTGTTTATCGTACTGGCAGTCATCATCTGCACCGTAGTGTGGATCGCATACACCATTACCAAAAAGAACTTTCAGCAGATTGATTACTTTGTCACCGTATTTTCCGATGCCGAGCGGGGAACCTATAATAATGAAAAACCGGCGTTTATCAAAGATGAATATGACCTCATCCTGAACAATATCGTACAGCTTTTTATCAACCAGACATTCCTGAAGAACAAGCTGGCCTTAAAGGAGCAGGAACAGAAGCTGGCGGAAATGACGGCCCTCCAGCTGCAGATCAACCCCCATTTTCTGTTTAATACGCTTCAGACCCTGGATTTCAAGGCACTGGAGTATACCCGGATGCCTACAGCCTTAAACAGAATCATCGAGGCCCTGTCGGATATTCTCAAATACTCGCTCCAAAACACAATGTCCATGGTCACGCTGAAAGACGAAATCGAATATCTGAAAAAATACGATCACATCCAGCAGTACCGGTACGAGGACAAATACATCCTCTACTACGACTACGAGGAAGAGCTGGAAAGCACTCCTATTATCCGGCTCATTCTTCAGCCCCTCATTGAAAACAGTCTGTATCACGGAATCAAACCGTTAGACGGTTCCGGTTTTATCAAGTTAAAGATCACGGAACGGGATAACTGGCTGACAGTCACTGTGATAGATACCGGTGTTGGTATGGAAAAAGCGGAAATAACAGCGCTTTACGAAAAAATAAACCATCCCGGAAATGAGAACATCGGACTAGCCAACGTAAACAGCAGGCTGGTCATGCAGTACGGGGAGGAATCCAGACTGAAAATACTGAGCAAGAAGCATATGGGAACCTGTATTTCGTTCCGGATCCCATTTTCACAGTCTTTATAAAATCTTTATATCCGAAATGCAAAACCTTCCTTGTGTTTTTTCTATTTTGCAATATAATAATACTATTACTATTTTTATTTCCACTCAATATTTCTTAAAAGGGAGTTTCGCATGAAGAAAAAAACAAAGCTACTCTTAAACCTTGCTCTGACCCTGTTTTTTGCGGTCATGATCATTGTCAAGGGCCCCAACTTAAATCCGCTGTATTCAGACGGCGCATTTGCCTGGTGTTTTATATTCAGCGCCTACGTCGTCTTAAATTTCCTGATCGGGCTCGGCGGAATCCGTATTACCACGGATCAGGCTTCTCATATGTCCGTCAGTGTGGACAAGAACGTCAAGGGAATTAAAACAGGATTTACGCTGCTCATTATTTTCTGGGTGCTGTATTTTGCAGCTACGGTTATATCCATGCCTCTGTTTAATTATAAGGCCTACCGTGACCAGCTGGGACAGCCGGAGATTTCAGAATTCACCGATACCGTGCAGCCGCTGGCCTTAAACCAGCTTCCGGTCGTGGACAAGGCTCTGGCAAGGGAGCTGGCCGATAAGAAGGTCGGTGAAAACCCCGGACTGGGAAGCCAGGTCGTACTGGGCACACCAGTCATCCAGAAGGTCAATGATAAGCTGGTATGGGTTGTACCGCTGGAGCACTCCGGTTTCTTCAAATGGTTAAAGAATCTGGACGGTTCCGCCGGATACATTGTCGTTTCCGCAACCGATGTCAGCGATGTAGATCTGGTGACAGACCACAAGATCAAGTATCAGGAGAATGCCTATCTGCTGGATGACTTAAACCGTCACGTTCGCCTGTTTGAAGGCGGTCTCTTCCGGGGTATGACAGATTACTCCTTCGAGCTGGATGATGACGGTGTTCCGTACTGGGTCATCACCACCTATAAGAACCGCTGGCTGTTCAGCCTGCCCGAAGCAAGCGGAGTGGCGATCGTCAACGCCACCACCGGTGAGACCAACTACTACGATATCGATCATCTGCCGGAATGGGTCGACCGTGTTCAGCCGGAAGCGTTCATCATGCAGCAGATTCAGAATCAGGGCGCATACGTTCACGGCATATTCAACTTCTCCAACCAGGATAAGTTCCGTACCAGCCAGGGCAATATCATCGTTTACAACGGTTCTGACTGCTACCTCTTCACAGGACTCACCAGCGTGGGCTCCGACGAATCAGCCATCGGCTTCATCATGGTGGACATGGTGACAAAGGAGCCAAAGATGTACCAGATGAGCGGCGCCACGGAGATGGCGGCCCAGCAGTCCGCCCAGGGTAAGGTACAGCAGTATGGCTATACCGCCTCCTTCCCGATGATTATCAATCTGGATGGAAAAGCCACGTATTTCATGACACTGAAGGACAGAGCGGGTCTGATCAAACAGTACGCATTCGTCTCTGTATCCAACTATACAAATGTAGGTACCGGGGAGACCATTGACAGTGCTCTTCGGAATTTCAGGCAGGTAATGGGAAGCAGCAACGACGGCATCATAACCGGTCAGGGTGCGAAGGAAGCGGAAGGAAAGGTCTACCGGATCGCCAGCGAGGCACTGGGTGAGAGTATCACCTACAAGCTGATCCTGAAGGAAAAACCGAACCAGATCTTCACCATTTCCTACGATCTGAGCAATGAACTGGCCCTCACAGAGCCTGGTGACCGTGTAAAGATCAGCTATATGGCAAGCGGTACCGGAATCTGCATCGCCACCGCATTCGACAATCTGGAGTTTAAACAGATATCCGAAGATGAAGAAACAGCTCCGGCTGAACCGCCTGTTCCTTTACCACCATCTTCACCGGGCAGTGAGGTGCCGGATGGAGATGAAGCTGAAGGCGCCAGCGGCATTCAGAACAGCGATGAACCTGCAGCGGCTGAGAGCAGCGAGGCCATGGAATCGGGAAACAGTGCAGAATAAGATTGTACAGGACAGGTTCATTTTAAAATTATAGGGTTAAAAAAAGCTTTGGAATTACTGCCGGCAGTAGTTCCAAAGCTTTTTTAATTTCCTTGTTTATTCTGCGGTTCCCTGCCGCCCAGCCATGTCATTCCCAGAATCAGCACGGCTCCCGCCATCTGTGGACCGCTCATGGTTTCTCCGAGAATCACGGCAGACAAGATAATCGCCGTCACCGGATCGATATAGCTTAAAACTGCAACGGTCTGCGCAGGCAGCTTCTTCATGGCCGAAAAATAAAGAAGATATCCCACCCCGGTATGCACAATCCCGACAAATGCCAGCAGAATCCAGGAGACCGCCGGAACCGACGAAAGGACCGCCGAGAACGGCTCAGCCGAAGTCAACAGTGTATAAGGAAGCAGAATGACTGCCGCCACCCCCAGCTGTGCAGCGGTGGTCTCTAGGCCGCTCAGTCCTTTCATAAATTTATTAAGTATCATAACACTGGCATAGAGAACCGCCGCCATCAGGCCGAAGAATATGCCAATCAGGCCATTTTCCCCCTGATCCAGAAATAGTACATTGGATACCAGTATCATTCCAATGACCGCTCCTGCCGCGCAGCAGAGCTTTCTCTTAGTCAGTTTCTCCCCCAGCACAACCGGAGACACCAGAATCACAAACACCGGCGCGAAATAATAACTGAGCGTCGCGCAGGACACCATCGTATAGCGATACGCCTCAAACAGAAAAATCCAGTTAAATCCGATTGCCGCTCCCGATAAAACCAACACCAGCCAGTTGCTCTTAACCGCCTTCCAGTTAACCGGCTGTTTCATCAGACTTCCCACCGTTACCAGAAAGAAGCAGCCAATCACTCCCCGCACCAGTGCGATCACACTGGAGGGGAGCGCGATTCCCCGTACAAACAGCCCGATGCTTCCAAACATCAGCATGGCCGCGATCACATTTACCTTTGCTTTCATACTTTAACCCATTTCTTTGTTAAACTACGATTAACTTTAGTTGTTTTTCCGGGGAATGTCAACCTTTTTCAGATACAAAACAGGCGCCACTCCAAATATCCGGCAGTGGCGCCTGTCCTCATCTCTTACTTTTGTCTTTGTATACCGCTTAAATCAGCTTCAGCTTCTTCATGGCATACTCAATTCCGTCATCCTCCACATTCTTTGTAAAGAACGTGGCATACGGTTCCAGTTCCACATCATGGTGTCCCATCAGAATACAGTTCTTCGCATGTTCAAACATAGGAAGATCATTGGTGCTGTCACCGAACACATAAGCGTCCTCCAGCGCCATCCCGTATTTCTCAAGAACCACATCGATAGCAGTCGCCTTGGAATAATCCGCCGGAACACATTCATAGAATCCGTCTCCGCGGTCAATGATGTTGTATTCCAGTCCCAGAGCCCTTGAAAATCCAGCCAGATCGCTCTGCTCATCTGCAAACACACAGAACTTATCAAAATCAAAGCAGTCGTCTTCCCAGGTATAAGGGGCCCCATGGCCGTCTCTCTCGATATTCTCCCGAATCTGCTCCAGCTGGGTAAATCTGGTTCTTTCTTTTCTGAAATAGCAGTGCTCCGTGCCTTCCAGAATTCCTCCCAGATTGTATTTTATAATATCTTTCTTAATCTGAAGACCGCGTTCATGAGGAATGGTAAAGGAGAACAGCACTTCATCTCCCACGATCACCCTCGTGCCGCATCCGCAGCAATAGCCGTCCACTTCAACCAGGTCCCTGATCGGGCCGATCAGGCTGTATGTACGGCCGGAATTGATAAATACCAGATGTCCGGCCGCCCGTGCTCCCGCAACAGCCTTCCTGGCACTCTCCGGTACATTCCGGTTCACTTCCGAGAGAAGCGTTCCATCTATATCAAAAAATAATGCCTTTCTGTTACTTGTCATTCATCACCCCGAAAACGGATACTGCCCGTTTTTTCATCCATGCTTTCTACGATTGCAAGGGATTCGACACGGATTCCATCTGCGCGCAGGCGGTCTCCTCCAGGCTGAAACCCTTTCTCGATCACAATCCCGGCACCGATCAATTCCGCTCCCGAATCCTTCACCACAGCTGCCAGGCCCTCTAAAGCCTTACCGTTTGCCAGGAAATCATCGATCAGCAGCACCTTGTCTCCGGCACCTAAAAACTCTTTGGCAACCATGATATCATAGACTTTTCCATGTGTAAAAGATTCCACCTTGGTGGTGTAGACATCTCCGGCGATATTCTTCGTCTTGGACTTCTTCGCAAAAACTACCGGAACATCGAAATACTGGGCAACAATACATGCGATGCCAATTCCGGATGCCTCAATTGTAAGGATCTTATTGATGTCGGCATCAGAAAAGCGTCTTTTAAACTCCTTTCCGATCTCTTCGAACAGCTTAATATCCATCTGATGGTTTAAAAAGCTGTCTACCTTCAATACATCGCCGGATTTAATCTTTCCGTCTTTCCGTATCCTGTCCTTTAAAAGCTGCATAAAGGTTCCCCCTACTCGTAAAATTATTTTATTTGATTACTGCATTATCAACTAAAAATTTCATGGTCTTGGTAGAAATCAGATAATCGTCCACATTGTAAGCTCCGGCTGATTCAATCATCTGATCCTTACTCTCGTATCCCATCTCAGCGGCAAGATTATCACGGTCTTCATCCGATACGGTAATGCCTTCCTTATCCGCAATCGCATGGAATACCAGTCTCTGCTCAACCGCAGACTTTGCGATATTCTTCACGTAGTTTTCCTTAAAGGTCTCCTCATCCACACCGTAAAATGCAGATGTAAATGTATTTAAATCAATCCCATACATTGCGGCCTGATTCGTATAATTAAGCAGATAGTTATTGAAGTTCGCATCAACAGCTTCCTGTGTCGTCTCAATCTGGCTGTTTTCAACGACTGCTTTCAGAATATCATTCTCAACAGCGGCCTGCGCCTGTCCTTCCTTCTGCTCCAGAATGGTCTGCTTTTTGCTCTCCTTGTATTCATCAACCGTCTTGAAATCAGATACTTCCTGAACGAACGCGTCGTCTAATTCCGGCATGTTCTTTTCCTGTACGTTGTTGACGGTTACCTTAAATTCCACTGCCTGACCGGCTAAGTCAGCATTGCCGTAGTTTTCCGGAAAGGTTAAGTCGAGCGTTACTTCATCGCCCTTCTTCGCACCGATCAGTCCGCTCTCAAAGCCGTCGATAAACTGGCCGGAGCCAATCACAAGATCCTGTCCCTGTGCAGTACCGCCGTCAAATGCCACGCCGTCCTTCGTTCCAACGTAATCGATATTTACCTTATCCGTATCCTGAACGGCACGGTCTACATCGTCGTAGGTGGTCTTGCTCTCACGCTCTGATAAAATTGCCGCGTCTACTTCTTCATCAGATACTTCCACCGGTGTCTTGGTCACTTCAATGCCCTTATATTCGCCGAGTGTCACGGTACCGTTATCAATTCCGGATAAATCCATCATCTCCAGCTGTTCAGATGCTTCCGTCTCTGAACCTGCCTCCGCAGTAGTCTCCGTGGTAGTTTCCGCAGGTGTCGTCTCTTCTGCCGCCTTCTTGGAGCAGCCAGTCACAACTGCCGCCATAATCAGTCCGCAGGCAGCAACTTTTAAAAATTTTCTCATAATACGTTCCTTTTCCTTTAATCAAAATAATAAAAATATAAAATGCTTCCTGACAGTTATACCATATCGGAGCATGTAAAAAAAGCTTTTTACCGAAATTAACAAAAATTTCAGAATAGGCGGTTACTGTTCACAGAGTTTTAGGAAGCCCTGTAAAATGCCAGAAATGCCTTGTATGTATTGTATACATCCAGCTTGGAGGCCAGTTCAAACGGAGAATGCATGGAAAGAATCGGCACTCCCAAGTCAACCACATCTACATTCATATGAGCCACATACTGGGCAATCGTTCCGCCGCCGCCCACATCGACCGCGCCAAGCTCGCCGATCTGCCAGTACACGCCTTCCTGATCCATCATGGCGATAACCTTTGCCATCACTTCAGCGCTGGCATCATTGGAAGAAGACTTTCCGCGGCTTCCTGTATACTTCGTCAGTACACAGCCCTTATTTAAGAAGCAGGAATTCCGCTCCTCATAGACTTCCGGGAACGTCGGATCATAAGCTGCATTTACATCGGAGGATAAACAGATGGAATTCTTCAGCGCGCGCTTCACATCCGCTCCCTGCGTCTCTGCCAGTTCCTCCACATAATGAAGCACATAATCGGAATTCAGTCCGGTATTTCCCACGGAACCGATCTCTTCCTTGTCTGTCAGAATCGTCACCGTCGTATAAACCGGATTCTTCGTTTCCACTTCCGCCATAAGCGCCGTATAGGCACACACCCTGTCATCCTGTCCATAAGCGCCGATCATGCTGCGGTCCAGACCTACGTCGCTGGCCTTATGAGCCGGAACCAGCTCGATCTCTGCACGGAAGAAATCAGCCTCGGTAATTCCATAGCGCTCATTTAACAGCTGAAGCGCCAGGAGCTTAACCGGCTCCTTGATTTTGGCTTCATCAACATAGGGAACGGAACCGATGATTACATTCAGCTCTTCGCCCTTCAGCCCATCCTTTAAGGGGCGCATATTCTGGTCGGCCGCCAGATGAGGGAGTAAATCAGTCACACAGAAGACCGGATCACCTTCCTGCTCGCCGATATTCACTTCTACTATCTCACCGTTTTTCTTCACGATCACTCCATGCATGGATAACGGAGTGGCTCCCCACTGGTATTTGCGGATTCCGCCATAATAGTGAGTCTTAAAATACGCCAGATCCTTCTTTTCATAAACAGGATTCGGTTTCAAATCGAGACGCGGGGAATCGATATGCGCTCCATTGAAACGAAGCCCCTCTTCCACGGATTTGCTTCCAAACGTAGTCGCTATCACTGCTTTTTTCCGGTTCACCATGTATACCTTGTCTCCAGCCGCATACTTCTTGCCGGCTTCGAAAGGCTCATAACCTGCCGCTTCCAGTATTTTAACGGCTTCCTTTACACATTCCCGCTCTGTTTTTCCCTTATCCAGAAATGCTTTGTAGCCTGCACAGAACATCTCCGCAGCCTCTCTCTGTTCTGGTGCTTCCTTTGCAATATTGGGGAATTCCCAGGTTAATTCTTCTGCTAAAAGTTCTCCTCTAGTCTTTTCCATCGTGTTAATAACCTCCATATTTGTCTATTGTACTATCCGTTTATTAAAGTTCTTCGCTGTCGAGTACCAGGGTAAACGGTCCGTCATTTTCCAGATCAATGATCATGTGTGCACCGAAGCTTCCATGTTCCACCATCTGTACGCGCTCGCGGCACCGTGAAATCACATATTCATACAGTTCCTCCGCCAGCTTCGGGCCTCCAGCCTTTATAAAGCTGGGACGGTTGCCTTTTTTACAGTCGGCATACAGCGTAAACTGGCTTACCACCAGAAGCGCTCCGCCGACATCCGCCAGTGAAAGATTTGTCTTTCCATTCTCATCTTCAAAGATACGCAGTTTGCATATCTTATCCACCATCCGGTCCGCCGTCTGCTCTGTGTCCGTATCCGAAACACCCAGCAGAAGCAGAAATCCTTTTCCGATGGCGCCAATCACTTCCCCATCCACGGACACCGCCGCGCGGGACACTCTCTGCAGTACCACCTTCATGTCGTTCACTCCTGTCTATTGGCAGCAGTTTCCTGAACTGCTGCGTCTATTTTAATACCAGCCGGAGATATTCAAACAGCGTCTCCGTCGCTCTTTCCCGATAGACAATCTCTCTCGCCAGTACCGGGTAATCCGTAATGATGTTGTCAACTCCCAGCATCTTCATCCGCTCCATCTCACTCTTGTTGTTCACGGTCCATGCATGGATCGCTTTTCCTTTTTCATGAGCGGCTTCCACCAGCTTTCCGCTGACAAAGCTGGAGCGGATACTGATAAAATCCACATCATCATCCGAGTAATAATCGCCGTATGCGGCAGAAATAATATATCCGGTTCGTATATCCGGATCCAATTCCTTCACCCTGGACAGATAGGAGAGGCGCGTGGACGTCACCACACACTGTTCCTTCATCTGATGGTCCGTAATTAACTGCACCACTTTATCCGGCAGCGGACTGTCCTTCCCCAGATTTTTAATTTCAATATTCATCTTGATCCGGCCCTTGCAGTAATCCATAACCTCTGTAAGCGTCGGAATCCGCTCCCCTTCAAACTCCCTGGAAAACCATTTGCCCACATCCAGATCCTGCAGATCCTTCAGCGTATAGGAGCCAATCGTCCGGTTCACACCTGCCACCCGCTTCAATGTGGAATCATGGCCCAGAACCACCACGCCGTCGGCCGTCTCCTGCACATCGATCTCCACAAAATCGGCCATATTCTCCACGGCCAGTTCCATCGCCGCCATGGTATTCTCCGGTGCAGATTTAGAGCTGCCACGGTGCGCGGTAATCTGAATCTCCGTCAGGATATCGTCTGTAATGGCGGAACCATTTCTCACAAGGTTGAAGAGAAAGAAGAGGCTGAGCGCTGCCGCTACAGCCACTCCCGCGCCCAGGATCCGTCCGCGGAACGATTTTCTGGAGGGATAGGAAAAATCCCACCGGGGTTCCCGGCTCAGCCGGTTGCTGTATTGGTAATACTGAACGCTGAGCGCCGCAAAATTCCCCAGGGCCAGCCCCATGCTGGCCAGGAAGATAAGCACCAGCTCGATCCTGTCTCCAACCGCCGGCAGTATGGCCAGCGCCAGGCGGTTGTCCGTAAACAGGCTCATACCAACCGCCGCTACCAGGATACAGAAAATATAGATCACATGAAGCAGGAGAATCAGTCCCGCATAATATCCGCCCAGCAAAACCACCGTGTTTGCCAAATGCCCCTTCAGCAGCCTCCGGCTTCGCCTGTATCCATCCCGGAAATTCTTCTGTTCGATCATACAGGCGTGAAAGGTGTACAGCCCCGGTACAACGGCCAGGAGGATGAGCACCACCGCAGCACAGACTGCCAGCCGTCCCGCGTTCTGCCTCATCAGTTCCGACATGACAAAATTCAGCGGCTTAACATGGGTTAAAACCCGGTAGATCAGATACAGGTTGGAGATCCCGTAATCAGCCAGTATCAGGAGACCCAGCTTCCAGTTTTTCTTCTTAACCTCATCAGACAGCTTCGATAATCCGCCTAAAAAGATCTCTCCCACACGGAGCTTCCTGAAATACGCCGCCCCCTGAAACAGGGTCAGCAGACAGCCGGTCTCCAGCGCGAGAAAGAGGACACCAACAATCCCTATCAGAAGAATCATCAGGATCGTCCCCGGCTTCAGCAGGAAATAACCGAAATTGCCCGCAGTTAAATAGCTGTATCCGGCCATCTTTAGGGACCACTTTAACCCCTTATTAAGCAGAAAGAGATAAAGCGGCCCGGTGAGCAGGCGATACAGGACTTCAAAAAGCAATGCATTCTTCTGATTAAATTTAAGAATCTGGCATGTTTCCTTCGTCAACGTCCTCATATACAACCTTCTTCTACAGGGTTATTCGTTCCATTCACTGTCCTGTTAAAAAGCAGCCCGAACGGATGGAATCCGCTCTGGCTGCCCACGTTCTACGGTAATTCTTCCTCTGCCACTTCCTCGTCATCGGGCATCTCCTGATCCTGCATCCGCTGTGCCTCAGCAAGTTCCAGAATAGCCTGATTAAGGGAAAACATCTTTACATCCAGCATATTCACCACGTCTGCACAGGCCTTTAACTCCTGCTGTAAATACGCCGGGGCATTTCCTTCAAATTTGTAATAAATCTTATGTTCCAGACTTGCCCAGAAATCCATGGCAATCGTTCTGATCTGAATCTCAACCTTTGTATCAACAGGCCCGTCAGTCAGATATATGGGAATCGTCACCACCATGTGATAGCTCTTATAGCCATTGGGCTTGGGATTCTTAATGTAATCTTTTACATAGAGCACCGTAACATCGCTCTGTTTCGTAATCATCTCAGCAATCTGATAAATATCTGATGTAAAGGAACAGATAATCCTGATTCCTGCGATATCGCTTAACTTTTCCACCATGTTGTCGATCGTCACTTCAAATCCGTAGCGCTTCAGCTTCTTAACGATGCTGTCCGGCGTCTTAAGACGGGACTTGATGTGTTCAATCGGATTGTAATTGTAGATGTGCACAAACTCATTATTGAGTATCTCAATCTTCGTATTGATTTCTTTTAATGCCGAGTCATACAAAAACATCACAGATTTCCACTGGTCAACCTGGTTAAATGAATTGGGAATATTCATCTTCATTCCTCCCTTCCTCACCACGTGTCCGCATTCTAGTCAGTCCGGGCAGAGCCGCGTCAAAACGCCTCTGCCCGTTAGAATTAGTATACCATAGAAACCCAGCATTTTATATTCTTTTTCCTGACTTTCTAAAATTTTAATCCTTTTAACAGTGCGCCCAGGCCTGTAGTCACTTCTCCGTCGCCCTTGTAATCAAATCCTTCCAGGTCGATTTCCTCATCCGGTTCAAGAGCCTTCATGCTTAAGCTGATCTTATTGTCCTTGATGGAGATAATCTTTACTTTTACAGTCTGGCCTTCCTTTAAGACAGCTCCCGGATGCTTGATTCTCTGATTGCTGATCTGTGAAATGTGCAGAAGTCCGGATAAGCCATTTTCCAGGTTGATAAACGCGCCATACTCTTTTAACGTATCTACGGTTCCATCCATAACGGCGCCCACCTCGCACCTGGCAATCTTCTTATTCTTTTCTTCCTGAAGCTTTGCACGCGCAGGTTCTTTACCGGAAAGCACCAGTTTCTTCGCTTCCGCATCGGCGGTAATGACAGTGGCTTCTATCGTCTTTCCATTATATTCCTCTAAGTTCTCAACATATTCCGCCGCAAGCTTGGAAGCCGGAATAAATGCTCTGACGCCCTCGAGATAGGCAACCGCTCCGCCTTTGACGATCTCGGCGATCTTAACGTTTACAATGGTGCGGTCAGCCATCATCGCGGCAAACTTATCCCATAACCGGTTCTCATTGGCCTCCTTCATGGAAAGCTCGATATTGCCCTCCCCGTCGTCGGTGCTGATGACTGTGGCTGTAATCTCATCGCCAGGATGGATCTCCGCCTGAAGCTGGAAATCAGGATCACCGTTGATGTTCTCTTTGTTGATGACTCCGCCTGCGTAGTACTTTAAATCAACAAGAACCTGATCTTCTGTCACTCCTGCTACCGTTCCGGTCAGGATATCGCCTTCCTTAACGCGTTTGAAGGAAGCCTCCAGTTCTTTGGCATAGTCTTCCATAGTCTCAACGCGGGCTTCCGGCTGGGGAGCCGGGGTCTCCGTCTCCGGGGCTGCCGCCTCCTCTGATGCGGTCCCTGCAGTGTCCACTACTGCGTCTGCTGTTTCAGTCACTGCATCCGCTGCTGCAGCCTGCTCCAAAATTTCATTTCTTTCTTCACTCATGTTTCTCTCCTCCAGTGTGTTAGATTATATGTAAATTTAATGATTTTCTTTTACAGTATACCATAAACAGGGGATTCGTGGAAGCCCTGCCTTTACTGCAAATTTCTTAAATATCCGGCAATTGCAAAAACAGGCATTTTTCGGACTGAGAAACCCGGGAACCATATTTCTTCCCGGGCTTTTTATCTTGATCGGCGGAGCTTAAAACAGGCCGTTTTGATCAGGCACGTACTGTACGTTTTCTTAAAAACCATCTCTGAGGATCACGAATCTGTATCTGATAACAGAGCCATAATGGAATACATGCCGCGATCCAGGCCAGCGGACTCGCCATACAAATCGCCATATATCCCCATTTTCCAGTCAGTGTAAAGGCGATGATTGTTCTCACCACCATCTCAGCCACACCACACAGCATTGGCAGAATTCCATTGCCAAGCCCCTGAAGGACATTGCGGTATAAAAACAGGAACGCCAAAAATACGAAATACCATGAAATCGTATGCAGATAAGTTGTCGCATACGCCAGCACCTCCTCAGATGGGTTGGATATAAACCAGCGGACAATGCTTTCGCCGCACACGGCCGAGACAAACACTGCAACACCTACCGCTCCCAGTACAATTATGTAGGACTGGCGTACCCCTTCTTTCACCCGGTCAAACCGTCCGGCTCCCATATTTTGTCCGCAATACGTCGCCATCGCCGCCCCCAGCGTAATCATGATCTGTGTAGACAGGTTCTCCACCTTAGAAGCTGCTGTGTAGGAAGCCACCACGGTGGAGCCGAAATCATTGATTGCACTCTGCAATATCATAACGCCAACAGCAGTAATGGAAAATTGAAGCGCCATGGGAAGGCCAACACTGAACATCTGAACTACCGTATACCACCGGCATCGGAAATCTGATTTTTCCAGTCTCAGCATCGGAAACTTTTTAAACATATAAATCAGGCACAGCACTGCTGAAACTCCCTGAGCGATTACCGTAGCCAGCCCGGCACCGGCCACCCCCATATGGAAGGTGATAACAAACAACAGATCGAGCACTACATTTAAAAGAGAGGACACAATCAGGAAATAGAGCGGCGTCCTGCTGTCCCCCACGCCTCTGAGTATGCAGGAAAGCACATTATAATAAAGCGTTGCGCCCAGGCCGCCGTAAATTATCATTAAATAAGAAGAAGCACCATCCATAATATTTTCAGGCGTTCTCATGAGGTGCAGAAGCGGCTCCGTTGTCACCATGGTCACTCCGGTTAAAACCACCATTACCACAGCGCTGAGCATCAGTGCCACAGCGACGTAGTTTCGCAGACGCTTTTTATCTCCTGCTCCAAAGGCCTGGGATATCATAACCCCAAACCCGCTGGCAATTCCGTTGCAAAAACCGATGACAAGAAATACCATGGAGCCGGTTGCGCCCACGGCTGCCAGCGCTTCCTCTCCGATAAACTGCCCTACTATAATGGAATCCACCATATTATAAAACTGCTGAAAAATATTACCGATCAGCAGTGGAATGGAAAAAGCCAGAATCAGCTTCAGCGGCTTTCCCTGTGTCATATCCTTTGTCATTTTTCTATACTCCTCATCTCACAATTCAACTACTAAAATCAACTATATAATCTATCACATCTGTTCTGTGATTACCAGTGATTTCTTCAGAAATGGGGGAATAACCAAAAATAAAAAACGTCCGCCCGGCAGACTGTACATTCTGCCGGGCGGACGCCGCTTTACTGCTTATTCATCTGTTTCTTAATTACTTGTTTTCTTCCTTTTTCTTATTATTCAGCATTGAGAATGCCGCCAACAAGAATCCGGAAAGAATTGCTGCTAATCCTGCCTGTGCACCTGCGCGGTCGCCAGTCTTTGGAAGACCTGCCAACGGCACATTGCCATCGTCAATCAGGATTAAGTTGTCTGTCGGACTGCCATCAACCGGTGCATTGGCTAACGGAACTGCGTCCGGATCGATGGTTACGGTAGGACCATTGTTGTCCCCAGGACCTCCTGGCTGGTATGGTTTATTTTCATTCGGGGTACTGCCACCGCCGTTACCACCGCTAGACGAGTTTCTTATAAATATACCTTCAATAACTATATCCTCAGCCGGCATATTAAATGTTCCCATTCTATCCCAACCGCTAAAGGTATATCCAGATTTTGTTGGATTAGATTTTACGTTTACTGGCGTATTGTATTCATGAATCTCTACATTACCATACGTCTCTCCATCTACCTTATAGGTTACTTTATAGCTATTAACTTTAAAGTCTCCTTTTATTATTATATTTTCTGCTGGCATATTAAACGTACCGGTTCTATCCCAACCACTAAAAGTATACCCTTCTTTAAATAGCGCTTCTTTAACTATAACATTATCACCATAGTTATAGAATTCTGCATTACCGTATGGGCTCTCATCTACCATGTAGGTAACTATATAGCTGTTTGCCTTAAAGGTACCTTGTATAATTATATCATAATCAGGCATCTTAAAGGATTCTTTTACACTCCAACCGCTGAATGTACTCCCTTCTTTAGTTGGATCTTCTTTAATCATTACGTCTACTCCGTATTGATAGGTCTCTACTTCACCATAATTTTGGCCATCAACCATATAGGTTACTGTATGATTATTAATCTGATATTGGGCTACATAAACCACATTACCTGTAACTGTTAATTCAGGTGATGGACTCCAACCGGTGAAGCTCCAACCTTCTACATGATTATCAGCAGCATTCGGGCTTTCTGGCATTATATCTCCATAATGTAAGCCTACGGTCGTCTGTTCTTCAAATGTTCCATAATCTCCCGGACGGTATGTCACTGTGTACTCATCCCGACTCCACTGCGCTACATAAATTGCACTTCCGTTCACTGTGATTTCTACCGATGGACTCCAGCCTGTAAAGCTCCAGCCATTCTCATGGTTTTCTGCCGCATCCGGTCCTTCCGGCGTTGTATCTCCATAATGAAGGCCTGACGTGGTCGCTTCTTCAAATGTTCCATGGGCTCCCGGCTGATACGTTACCGTGTATTCATTCTGGCTCCACTGTGCTACATAGGTCGCATCTCCTCTCACCATGGACTCTACTAACGGGGCCCAACCAGTAAAACTCCACCCCACATCATGATTATTTGCTGCATCCGGCCCTTTGGGTGTAAAATCTCCATAATGTAAATTTGAAGTTTCTTGTTTCTCAAACGTACCATGCTCTCCTGGCTGATATATTACTGTATAGCTATTTAATTCATAATATCGCTTTAATACGAGCTTTCCATCACCAGTAATAACTCCATCTTGAACATTTTTGGCGTTTTCAGCATCATACGTATATCCATCAAACATCCGGTTCCCTGCATTTACTAATGCGCCCGTCTTTCCGTTTTTATGGTCAGTCTCACTTGCAGTTACAGGATAACCTCCAGTCCTGTTTTGCAAATAATATTCAATAGTATATGGTATCCCGTCTTTAGCTTCCCACTGCGCATATAACGTTGTCGATTCATCCAACTCAATTTTGCTATTGGGACTAAAAGAACTACCAGAACCGTCTTCTTTTGTATTCCAGCCTATAAAAATATAACCATTCCTTGAGAAGTCGTCATCACTCGCTACTGTAACCATAGTCCCTACGGTATACTGCCTGCAGGAACATTTCCCACCCGCTCATTCTGAGGACAGTTAAACTTATAGGTTAAATTAACAAGTTCCTTTTTACACAATACACCGTCTACATGCCAAGGACTCTCATTCTTAATAACGTACCATAATATATAATCTGTTTCGGGATTATAATTAAATCTGTAGGTTTTTCCATCTGTTCCTATACCTGTTTCACCATTTTTCGCTTTTATTTCTGAATCAGTTGGCAATGCACTTTCATTGAGATTTTCTAAAACACTCTCCCCTGTGTTATCCGCAACAAACTTCGCTACTTTTATAGCATTTGTTTTGGTAATAGCTGAAGTATATAAGTTAGTACCATGACCCGATGGTTCATCGGGTATGTCCCCATCAAACCTTATATAGAATTGTGCATTAATATTTGGAAGTCCCCATACAGCATACATCATTACACTATTATCAGGCATTGTATATTCAGAACCTGTTTCATAAATGGCTGATGTATAATTTTTATCTCCGCTATTGTTTGCAGTTTGATTTGTACTCCAGCCTACAAAAACTTCATTACCATTTGTTAAGTTTGCCTCCGGCATCTTTATCGTCGATCCCTCGCTAGCTTCAATATTATCAGGAACCTTACCAACACCTCCATTGGCATCAAATGTAATCGTATTTCTTTGAACAATATTAATGACAAAACTATCCTTTTTTCCATATGAGGAATGCGTAATTGTAGCTGTTGTTCCCGGATTCCCGACTGCCTGTACTGTTGCTGTATTTCCACTAGACTTAGTGATTTTAACAATCTTATTATTACTCGTAGACCATGTATGCCAGCCATCATCTATTGTAGATTTTATTTGAAGTGTATCCCCTTTGGTCATTGTCCACGTTTGAATTGTATTCTGTGATTTTCCTACTATCGTATAAATAGAAAAATGATCTGTAATAAATTCCAGTTCGGAAGTAGCCCCTTCTCCTGATACATCAATTACATCTCTGCCTTCCGAATCAACTTCAACGTTATCCTCATTCAAATTATCTAATACAGGGATTTCTGCTTCACTGCCTTCGGCTGCCTCCACAATCTCTTTTGGTGTTAATAAATGAAGAATTTCCAGTTCATCAGCCTCTTTACTGTTTTCTTTAATCCTTTCTCCAAAAAACTTAATTGTTACATAGCCATCTCCAGCCCAGCTATTATCAAGTTTCTTTCCATCAAGCATTAAGTTAATATCATATGCCAGTACAGAAGTAACAGTTGTACTGTCTGTAGCTTCTATTTTTTCTTTAACAATCTGTTCAACCTGTTCAGTAACTTCGCTTACAGAAAGTGTTGTTCCTGCCGGAAGAATTCCTTCTTCAGCGTCAGCAGAAATCGTAACACCATTAATTGTTACTTTTCCATGGAATTCCGGATGCTCCCCGGTCTCCGCCATAGTCACAACGATTTCCTGCTCTTCCTCAACTTCCGGAACAACAAACCGTTTCACGCCTGTCTCTGCATTAGAATCCGTTGCATCATCCTCTTCAACTGCTTCAAGGCTCTCCCCGTTTGCAGTTACGCTGTCAATCACATAGCCAACCTGAGGCTTTACTGTAAATGTTAAATCTTTTCCTGCTTCTACATTCTTAGCGCCCTTTACAGCAGCCGTACCAACCGGTGTAACCGTATAAGTAACAGCGTAGCCTTCTTTGGACACATCAACATGCAGCTTATTTAAAGTGGTAACATAAGCCTTCGCATAATAAGACTCATCTAATACTATCTGACCATATGTCTTGCCGCTGGTGGTTCCTGTTTTGGATACTTCTTCTTTTTCTTCCTCATCTTCAGGCTCTACTGCCAGAGTATTATCATTCTTTCCGCCGTCTGCGTTTACTCCATGATCATTTCCAGCTGCATTTGTATCGTCTGCTTTGCTGTCCGCTGCCGAGTTCTTATCTGCGTCATCTTTGACGTTATCATCGATTACCGCGTTATCTTGATTATCAGCCGGTGCAGTAACTTCGCCCTGGCCATCCGTCTGATCGTCAGAAGAATTCTGTTCTTCTCCATCGGCCGGTATCACAGCGTCTGCCTTATCTACATCATCAGCCGGAGCCGCCACTGCTTCCTTATTATCATTGTCACTGCTGTTGCTGTCTTCAGTATCTGCTTTAACCTCTTCTGCATCCTTCTTTTCTCCGGCATCCGCCTTCTCTTTGGAATCACCGGAATCAGCCGAAACAACTTCTTTCTCTTCATTTTTCTCATCAGAAGATGCTTTCTCATCACTTCCCGCCTCATTGTTCACAGAGGTTGTCAGAATATGAGTATAATTACGGATAACGGAAGCCGCAGAAACTACAGCGTCTCCACTACTGGAGGCTCCACTGTCAGATGACCCACTGTCGGAAGATCCACTGTCAGATGCCCCGCTTCCAGCATTCCCTTCGTCAGAAGACGCATTGGAACCGCCCTTGTCATCATTTGAAGACTGCTTATCTGCTCCGGCTTCTGATTTCTGGCCTTCTTCGGTCTTGCCGTTCTCAGAGTTCTGTCCATTATCGGATGAACCAGAATGATCAGCCGGATTCTGGATCTGCTCATCTTTTCCTGTATTTGCATTCTTATCGCTGTCCGCATTGGCATCCGGATTCTGGATATCACTTCCAGCCGTACCGCTGCCATTATTTCCATTAATCTCCGGATTTCCTGCTGTTTCACCAGCAGTTCCGTTACCTTCATCTGCATTCCCTGCCGGATTCTGAATATTACTTCCGGTTGTGCCATTGTCAGTTCCGTCATTTACGCCGGCATCTGGATTTTCCACGGTTCCGTCAGTCGTTCCGTTTCCTTCGCCTGCATTTGCGTCCGGATTCTGTACGCTTCCATCCGCAGCATCGCTGTCCGGATTCTGTACATTTCCTTCAACGGTTCCATTTTCCCCGCCTGCATTCTCATTCGGGTTCTGTACTTCGCCGCCTGCTGCGCCGTTAGTACCTGCGCCGGCACCACCAGCTGCTCCTGCGCCATCTGAAGGCACGGTCGGTCCAGCTGCTTCTAATAAAGTGGAATTCCCCTTTACTGTAACCTTCTGTGTCGTATAACCGTCAATTCTGGAGCGGAAGGTCACTCTCGCACTGGAATCATTGATATACAGGAAAATGATATCCTCATCGCCTGTAATCTGATATCCTTCCGGATCTCCATTGATACGGATAAACATACGCAGTTCTGCTCCATCTGCATATTCCTCCTCATCCATATCATAAGCCGGTGCAAACTCAAACACAGAACCTGTTTCAAACAGTCTCTGGTATTCCTTTGCAAGGCTTCGGTCGGACGTATCCACACCGAGATCCTCAAAATTAAATTCATCGCCATTGTCAATGGCTGCCTGAGCGGAATCCCTCAAATCTTCCCCGCTCATCACAAATGTGGCATTCTCTTTCTCAAAAGCAGACGCCACATCCGCCCATGATACCATGTTAAAAGAAGTCATTGTAAGAACAAATGACAGAAATCCTGCCAGACCTCTTCTAAACTTTTTCTTTAACCCTTTCATAGTTTCCCCTCTCTTACCCTTCCATTAGGGCACTCTCTCTATAATTATTTAAATATCGTTCTTCATATAAAATTCGTCCGTCACTGCCTTCCAGTGCGGAGGCCATCAGGAGAACCAGTTCCATAAAACTTCGGAACGCCTGTTTTTCACCGGTTTCTCTCCAGCGTATGACACCCTGCCAGGTTGAATGCTCCCTGAACAGGATTTTTATCAGAAAGGTGGCTTCTTTCCCGCCTTCCCGGTATACGGACCACATCTTATCCGGTATGATCCTGATATCATCGCCCTGTCCTCCGGAATCGTCCTCCTTCAGACTTCCAAGTCCGATAAAGTGCCCCATGGCATCGGCCAGGGCTATGGTTCCCGTAAAATCTTCCAGATAATTGAGAAATGCGTTCTGAACGCTTCCTGTCAGCAATCCGCCTTCGAAAGAATCTACCGCGATCTGGCAGATATTGGAGCTCTTTTGTAACTGCTGTCGTTCGACCGGTCCGTTTAATACCCGCTCAATCCAGTAGGTCATCTGCAGAAAGCTCTCAAATTCCTGTTTTTCCTGTCCTTCCAGCCAGAAGATCTCTCCCTGCCAGCTTGCATTGTATCTGAACTTTACATTAAGATTAAATGTGGCCAGAGTACCGTTTTCCAGCTGATCATATTCCTGGACGGGTGGTCTGGGTAACTTCGTTCCGCCAAACTTCCGGTAATCCATCGTTCTCTTCGGATATGCCAATTCATCAAATATCCGGTTCATGTGAAGCATCATCTCCAGGAAATTCCTGAACCGGATCCCCGGTGCTGCTCCTTCATGATAAATGATACCGCTCAAACAACCATTCTCAAATCCATTTACCGATATCCTGAAGTAACGGGAAGAGTTGCGGTTCATACTCATCTTTGCTATCGTCATAACTTTTTCTTTCTCCCTTAGTTTAGAGCCTTTACGTTATCTATTTTCATTACATTTTCTTCAAAAAAATATAGTTTCACCCAGTGTCTGTAACCAGTATATACCATATCGGTTACAAATTGGTTACATTTTGAGTTTTTTTGAAAATTAATTAAAATTGTTTGTAATGTGTGACCGTAATCATAAAAATAGTTTTAAACCGAGGTCCGCAAACGCAAAAAACGCCGGAAATACCGGGAGATCACAGTCTCCTTAAGCATTTCCGGCGCACATTTTACATCATTCATTCAGTTTTGTTCTTACACCTGGTTACACAATCATCGTGTAACCTCTTATTTTAATTCATTAAGCATCGATTTTCCAATTGTTCCTTTCGGCATTGTAACTCCAAAATTATCCGCGATCGTAGCTCCAATTACAGCAAAAGTATCTTCTGAGGGGATTCTTCCGCCCCCACTCATGGATGGCGAATACGCCAGAAACGGCACTTTCTCTTTCGTATGGTCCGTCCCCGTATACGTTGGATCGTTTCCATGGTCAGCCGTTAAAATCAGCAAATCATTCTCTTTTAACTTACTCAGAACGATTCCCAGCTTCTCGTCAAACCGCTCAATCTCTTTCCCGTAACCAATCGGGTCACGGCGATGTCCCCACAGCGCATCGAAATCCACCAGGTTTACAAAGCACAGCCCGTGAAAATCCTTATCCATGACTTCGATGGTCTGCTCCATACCATGGACGCTGCTCTTCGACTTATAAGCCTCCGTAATCCCCTCGCCGTCAAATATATCTTTAATCTTGCCAATGCTTATCACATCATAGCCTGCTGCCTTTAAGGCATCCAGAGCGGTTTCTCCGTAAGGCTTTAACGCATAATCATGGCGGTTAGAGGTCCGTTTGAACTCCCCTTTCTTTCTGCCTACATACGGCCTTGCAATCACACGACCTACCTTCCACTCATCTTTCATTGTCAGCTCCCGGGCAATCTCACAGCACCGGTACAACTCATCGAGTCCAAATGTCTCTTCATTTCCGCAGATCTGAAGCACGGAATCAGCAGAAGTGTAGACAATCATGTCGCCGGTCGCAATCTCGTGTTCGCCGTACTCCTCCAAAATCTCTGTCCCGCTGGCCGATTTGTTGCCCACGATCTTATGTCCCGTACGTCTCTCCAGTTCTTCGATCAGTTCCTTCGGAAATCCGTGCTCTGTAAATGTCTGAAACGGTTTTGTAATATGAAGTCCCATCATCTCCCAGTGCCCGGTCATGGTATCCTTGCCGGTACTGGCTTCATTCAGCTCTGTATAATAAGCAAGAGGCTTTTCGGCCGGCTGTACATGGGTTAACGGGTGCAGATTCGCAATTCCCATTCTCGCCAGATTCGGTATATGAAAACTCTCCATCCTCTCATCGATATGTCCCAGCGTATCCGTCCCCACGTCACCATAGTCCGCCGCATTATCCATCGCTCCGATCCCCAGGGAGTCCAGCACGATGGTAAAAATTCTGCGATATTTTTCCATATTGTATCATTCTCCTTTTACAACTCTATTAGTATTGATCTGTTACTGGTATTATACTCCATAAAAATCGATTTATAAAAGGACAAATGTCTTAATGAAATATTTTTTCTCTAAAATATCAATTTTCAGCACAAAAACTCTCTGTAACACACGGTCTTTTCAGTGACAAATCTGTTTACTTTTATCCAAAATATGGTATATTTGTAATTAGAACGATTACACTTCAGGCTGACACAAATTGTATAATAAAAAGGAGAAGAGGCCCTGGCGGGAACCGTGAGATTTTTATTCTGCTCATCGCAACGCTGGCCTCCATGTGCTTATTTATGAAAGATATTATGGATTTACACACCCATACCACCGCAAGCGGCCATGCTTACAACACGCTTTACGAGATGGCGCGGTCCGCTTCGGAGAAAGGGCTCACGCTGTTCGGATCGACGGACCACGCACCAAAGATGCCTGGCACCTGTCACGAATTTTACTTTATCAATTTTAAAGTCATACCGCGCACCCTGTTCGGCGTAAAGATACTGATGGGGTCAGAACTTAACATTCTGGATTACACGGGACGCATTGATTTAAGGGAAGGAATTCTGGAACGTCTCGACTACACCATTGCCAGCATTCACGAGCCCTGTTACAAATGCGGATCCGTTACGGAAAATACCAATGCCTATTTAGGGGCCATCAAAAACCCTTATGTCAAAATTATCGGCCACCCGGATGACGGTCGTTTTCCTGTCGATTACGAAACCGTCGTAGCCGCTGCCGCGGAACATCACACGCTGCTGGAGCTCAACAGCAGTTCGCTGCATCCGGCGAGCACGCGGATTCATGCGAAAGAAAACTACCGGGTTATGCTGGAATTATGTAAACAGTACAAGGCATCTGTCATCATCGACAGTGACGCCCACATTGAGGCTGACGTGGGAAATCATAAACTTGCCTGGGAGCTCATCGACGAGACCGGCTTTCCGGAGGAGCTGATTGTAAACGGTTCCCTGGACCGTCTGCTTCCGTATATCCCCAGGCTGAAGGAGTGCTTATGATCAACTTTCTGAATCTGGAATATTTTCTGGCCGCCGCCGAGGAGCTCAACATCACCCGGGCAGCAAAACGCCTCTATATATCCCAGCAGTCATTAAGCAATCATATTTCCAATCTGGAAAAAGAGTTTGACGTCCAGCTGTTTAACCGGACGACACCGCTGACACTTACCTATGCCGGAAGAGCGCTGAAGCAGCGTGCCAAGCAGCTTCTGGAATTAAAGGACGAGACCTACCGGCAGCTGGCAGACATCAAGGATTTTACCACCGGCCAGATATCCATCGGAGTGTCCCACACACGGGGACGTTTCCTCCTTCCTGCGATTCTGCCGGTCTATCGCGAAAAATTTCCGAACATTGAGCTTCACCTGGTAGAGGGCAATTCATCCGAGTTAAGCACTTCCCTGATCCGCGGCGACATCGACTTAATCATTGACCTGCTTCCATTTAAAGCGGAAAATGTGGAGACCGTCACCATCTGTGAAGAAGAGATTCTGCTCATTGTACCAGATCAGATCCTGGACCGCTTTTTCCCCGGCCGGCAGGAGGAAGTAAAGAGTCAGCTGGAAGAGAATGCGGATGTGCGTCTTTTGAAGGATTGCCCGTATCTTCTTATTAATAAAGGAAACCGCGTTCGGACGATTGCCGATGAAATTTTTGAAGATGCCCAGATTACGCCTTCTATCATTCTGGAGACGGAAAATATAGAAACGGTACTGGCCCTGGCCTCCAAAGGAATGGGAATCACCTTTTATCCAAAGATGTTTATCTCAGGGACCGGACTCATAACCGAGATGCCCAGGAACAAAAAGGGACTTAATTTCTATTCCCTGCCCAAAGGGCGCACCCACGGGATTCTGGCTTTTGGTTACCACAAAGGCCGCTATCTGTCTCAGGCTACGGAAGAATTCATCCGGATCGCCAGAGAAAACATATAAAACGATACTAATATAGAAAAAACCGCGTATTTACCTGCATTTTTGGTCTTCACGGCATTGACAATCATCTTTTGGTGGTGTATTATTAAATAGTAACCATTATCAGTATCATTACTATTTTAATGCAAAGGAGCTGCTATGAAGACATTGAAGTATAGCCGTCAGCGGGAATCCATCAAATCTTGTTTGATGGCCAGACATGACCATCCGACTGCCGACGCCCTATACACATCGATCCGCGAAGAATATCCAAACATCAGCCTTGGGACTGTCTACCGCAATTTAAATCTGTTGGTGGAGTTGGGGGAAATTCAGAAGCTAACATGTGGAGATGGGGCAGATCATTTTGATGCAGACACTTCACCGCACTATCATTTTGTTTGCAGGGACTGCGGCCAGGTCTTCGACCTGCCTTTGAAAACCCTGGATAACATTAACCAACTGGCTCAGGAATATGCGGACGGCCATGTTGACAGCCATACCATCTATTTCTACGGTACCTGTAAAAATTGTTTAGAAAAAAATTTGCAATAAGTATTGACAGGAACAGAAAGATGTGCTAAATTAATATCAGTAATCATTACTGTTATTGATTACAACAAAACAAGTTTAAAAAATACAAATATATAAAAAAGAAAAGGAGACATGAATTATGAAGAAATGGGTTTGTACAGTATGCGGTTATGTTCACGAAGGAGAGACAGCTCCGGAATTTTGTCCAGTATGTAAGGTACCGGCTGAGAAGTTCAAATTACAGGAAGAGGATATGACATGGGCAGCTGAGCACGAATTAGGAGTAGCTCAGGGCGTTCGTGAAGATATCATCAAAGACTTAAGAGCAAACTTCGAAGGAGAATGTTCCGAGGTTGGTATGTACTTAGCTATGTCCAGAGTCGCTTTCAGAGAAGGCTATCCGGAGATTGGCATGTACTACAAGCAGGCAGCTTTCGAAGAAGCTGATCACGCTTCCAGATTCGCTGAATTACTTGGCGAGTGCGTAACTGCAAGCACAAAGAAGAACCTTGAATTAAGAGTTGCTGCTGAGAACGGCGCTACCGCAGGTAAGGTTGACTTAGCAAAACGTGCAAAAGAGTTAAATCTTGATGCAATTCATGATACCGTACATGAGATGGCAAGAGACGAAGCTCGCCACGGCAAAGCATTCAAGGGTCTGCTTGACAGATACTTTGGCTAATTCATAATATTCACTTCACCATCTTCAGGGGACGGCATAACATGATTATACCGTTCCCTGGTTTTTCACTGAAAGAACCGCAGGAAAACCATTTGGTGACGTCAGAAGCTATCGTTGAAACGATGCACACTAAAGAAAATAATAATCAGGAGGGTTTATCACATGTCTAAATATGCAGGAACAAAAACAGAAAAGAACTTAATGGACGCTTTTGCAGGCGAGTCTCAGGCAAGAAATAAATATACTTATTATGCTTCCGTAGCAAAAAAAGCCGGATATGAGCAGATGGCTGCTTTATACTTAGAGACAGCAGATCAGGAAAAAGAGCATGCGAAAATGTGGTTCAAGGAATTCCACGGTATCGGCAGTGTGGAAGAGAACCTTGCAGATGCAGCGGAAGGCGAGAACTACGAGTGGACTGATATGTACAAGAGAATGGCCGAGGAAGCCAGAGAAGAAGGTTTCGAAGAGTTAGCCATCAAGTTCGAGTATGTTGGAAAAGTAGAGGCCGCTCATGAGAAACGTTACTTAAAGCTTCTTGACAGCTTAAAGAATGACAAGACCTTTAAGGGTGACGCTCCTCTTGGCTGGAAGTGCCGCAACTGCGGATACGTTCATGAGGGACCGGAAGCTCCTGAAATCTGCCCGACATGTGCACACCCGAAGGCTTATTTTGAAAGAAAAGTTGAGAATTATTAATTTTTAATACGAAAAGGAACTGGATGTTACGCTGTACAGACAGCAGAATAAACAGTATCTTTGAAAATAACTCCTTATTGGAAGGAATTTGGCTGTTGCGATTCTTTTCAATAAGGAGTATTTTTGTGCCTTCGGGAACGTCTGCAGAAGTAATGATATTCTCCGGAAATATCATGGCGATAACCACAACGCCATGCTACAATAGAAGTATACGGAACCATTGTTTGAGTTAACGGTAACCTCACGATTTTACATCTACTTTTAGAGAAAGGCAAAAGGGGCCGCCAATGCAGAAACAGAATAACAAAAGAAATCCAAAGTCCCCCGGCATCCACGCATTTTTCGGTAAAAAACGTTACATTCTGATTTTACTCCCGCTGTTTTTACTCCTGCTGTTTTTATTCCTCCTTCTTCTGTACTGCACGGCAGAGAATCATAAAGGGCCAGGTCGCCCGGATGACTTTGACAGCTATTCGAACAGCCGGGTACCGCCAGACAATACCAGAGGCAGTCTTCCTCTTCCGGATTACACCACGGATACAAAAAGTACTGTTTTCGAAGACAGAGACGGAAAGCTGGATTTCCTGGACAGATATCTTGATATGCCTTCTGAGATCATCGATACGGCGTATCACATTATTTATCAGGATAACTCCAAAGGACGGGTTCCAGGTCCTTCAGACTATAATATCCGGGCCGCCTTTACAGTAGCTGCAGGCGATCTGCCGCTCTGGACAAAGGACATGAAGAAAATTCTTCCGGAACAGGTTAATCCGGACTGGTGGGAAGACTTAAAGACATCTGACTTTACGTGGGATATCCCCTCAGATGCTGAATATTACAAACGCCCCGGCTCGGAAAGTTATATCGTGGTCTGCCCCGGCCTTAACCTGATCTTAAAAATGGTATCGACGCAGACGCTTCCGGTTCCTCTTGAGAATTCCGCTTTCCAGAAGGAGCTGCCGGAAGAACTCCCGGGGTACGATCAATTCAAATTCCTGGCTGCTGATGCACTGGGATACGATCATTCTGCCGTACCTTACATAAGAGCTGCTCTGATCGAAAAGACGTACACAGCTGACGGAGCGGAACTCACCCTTGTCTGTTACCGGGCTATGTTCTGCAATAGCCCACTATATGGAATTCCTGTCCTTGTCATTATCGGAGAAGACAACACCTCCTGCACGGTTTTGTGCGGCGGTTCCTACGATGATGAATGGTATCTGGCGGATATTGACGGAGACGGCCGGGATGAACTCCTGATGCAGCATTTAACCGGCATCACCGGAGGCGCCGGCGCCTATGAGAGCGCTATCTACCGCCTGACTGACGGCGGTCCGTCTAAACTGTTCGGCAGCCCGGATCCGGATGGAAACGGCTATTTCGATACGTATTTTTCGCTTCATCTCTCAGAGGGATATACCCATACCGTGCAAAACGGCTCTGCCGGTTTTTACACTGTCTTCACACGCAAAGGCCCGGAGGGAAATCCATACTTTGACGCAGAAGGAAACCTCACCGATGAAGGCAGAGAAAATAATGAAACTGACTGGCTGAACACCGATCCCTGTTTCTATCTCTTTAAGCCTGTAGATACGGACGGTGACGGCATTTACGAGATCATGACTGCCCAGTATACGTATCTCTATGGGCGCGCAGATGGCCTGGGCACCGCGTATACGCTTCTCAAATGGGACAACAGTATGGAACGCATGTATATTCAAAAAGCCGGCTACTGGCCCTATGAGGATCACGAAGATGACTCTCAGGATTACTACCAGCGGTGGGAAGAATATGAGAACACCTGGTATCAGAAGGAAGAACCGTCTCCGGGCGATTCTCTTAATTCCAAGGAGCTGATCAAGGCTGCCTCCGATCAAATCCGGGCAATTGACTTTCATGTAAGGCAGTATCCCATCGATACATCTCTGTTTGATTTAGAAATGGACAGAAAATACCGGGAAGCATTTTATCAGGCTGTAACCAACCGGAAACCGGTGCTTTGCCGGGCATACCGGTCACTGGATTATGAGGAAAACACGTATCAGTATATTTTGAGAAGTGACTCCTTAAGCGACCAGGAATTTTTAAGGCAGGAACTGAAACAGGATTCCGGCTATTATTATGTAGACTATGACGGCGATGGGCTGCCGGAGCTGATCATTCGGAATACGGGACTCTACGGTTTAAAATATGATCCGAAGCAGGATAACGTCTACCTGTTTCTTTCAACTTACAGCAGTTACAGCTATTTCATGGGCGCCGGGCAGATCTTCTGGCACAATCCGTGTCTTGCCAGCAAAGATATCTACAGCTACGAATCGGAAGACAGAAATGGAAATCGGATTTATGCCGGTTTTGAAACAGTCTACCATTGGGATGAAGACAGTTCGAGTGAGTCATATTACATATCGACAAACGATTATAGGGATGTAGAGGTGAGCAGGAATCTGTGGGAAGAGCTGATCAGCCTGTTGTTTGACGCCTATGAGGAAACTCCCGCACCAGAATCCTACGAGGAATTTTTTAAAGGGTGTTATTAAAACGTATTATCTTAGAAAAGGACTGAAAAGTCCATGAAAAAGAACGCCTCCAGGTTCTGTACCTGAAAGCGCTCTTTTTTCATGGACTTTTTTACAGGCTTCCATCCGTTCATGACCACGGTCCTCCAGATGGATTCTGTTTTCTATAATATACCGAAAAGACTATTTTTTCTTCTTCCTCGCCTTCCCCTTTCTGGCATTCTTCTCTTTCTCCGGCTGGATTTCGCGTTCGATGTCGTAGTCCTCTTCCTGATCCTCCACTCCCGCCTCCAGTTCCTTAATCTGCTCCAGGAGCTCATTTTTCCGCCCTTTTCCGCCGCGATGATTTTTTCCGCTGTTGTTGTCACAGATCAGGTCAGCCGACTCTTCTGCCTCTGCTGCAGGATTCTCCTCTTCGCCGCAGCTGCCGTCACTCTCGCAGGGTGCTTCATTCTCCCATGCTCCGTCATCTTCCCCATGTTCCTCATTCTCCCGGGCAATCAGGTTTTCCTCATGTATCTCCGCCTCCCGCTCCTTTGCCACTTCCTTCATTTTTTCCGTAGTAATGCTTCCGGAAAGGAACAGCGACATCTTTGCGCAGACCGGCCCCACCATCTCATAGAGGACGGAGGAGGACAGAATGATCGTCAAAAGCAGCTTTCCCATCTCCTCCGGAAGCAGCCTTTGTCCCAGAAAGGCCAGACCAATGGCGACGCCTGCCTGCGGGATCAGCGCCAGGCCCATATAATTCCGTATCTCCCTGCTGGTTCCCGTAATCAGACAGCTGATATACGTTCCCAGATATTTTCCAATGATTCTCACAATGAAATAGGCCAGTCCCACAGCTCCCACCGTAGTAAGCGCCGTTAAATCCAGATTCATGCCTGACACGATGAAAAAGATGGACATTACCGGAGGTGTAAAGTTATTGATCTGACGGTACAGCTTCTTATCACTGGTAAGATTGATATACGCTGCGCCGAAGATCATACAGGACAGCAGCGGTGAAATATCGAGAGACGCGCAGATACCTGAAATCCCCAACAGCATGGCGATCGCCAGAATCAGCCTGTTATCCTTGCTTCTGGCCGGTATCAGCAGCCGGCTTAAGAAGTAACCGCAGAAAAATCCCAGCCCCAGAGCCAGAATATTATAAACCACCGGCATCAGGAGCGTGGACATGGTCACCTCTTCCTCACCCGTCCGTCCGGCGATCCCCGCCACAATACTGAATGCCAGAAGGCACACCACGTCATCCAGCGCCACGATCTGCAGCAGCGTATTGACAAACTCTCCCTTGGCCTTATACTGGTTGATCGTCATCATCGTACTGGCCGGCGCTGTAGCCGTTGCGATCGCTCCCAGAATCAGTGCAAAATTCCACTCCATACGAAAAACCCCCACACAGAACAGCGTTACCAGCACGCCGGCCAGCAGGGCCTCAAAGAGTGTAATAATGATAATCCGGCTTCCCGTCTTTAACAGTACTTCCTTCTTAAAAAACTTTCCAACTCCAAACGCGATAAACGCCAGTGCCAGATCGCTGACAAATCCCATGTGGCCGATGATATCCACGGGGATCAGGTTTAATCCGCACGGCCCGATCAAAATTCCGGCCATAATATAACCGCTTACCTTTGGCAGGTTCAGCGTATTGGTCAGCCTCGTCATAATAAATCCGGCAAACAGAATCACTGACAGAATCAGCAGCACTCTGGTGCCCTCACTTACCCCGGCTAAATATCCCTGCATTTTTTTGCCCCCTGTTCCCATTTATACTAAAAACTTCCCTTACTGCCGCAAACGGCAAAAAAAGAGCAGGGAAATAAAACGAATACTGTTCGCTTTTATTCCTTACTCTTTCTCTCAAAGGTTTTTTATTCTGTTCTTTTATTCAGAAACCGTATTCTTAATGGAACCGATCCCCTCGATCACGCATTCCACCACATCGCCTGCTTTTAAAAACTTCGGCGGCGTAAAGCCCATTCCGACTCCGGAAGGAGTTCCTGTAGATATGATGGTTCCTGCCTTCAGCGTCATTCCCATGGACAGCTCGCTCACAATATGATCGATATCAAAAATCATCCGTCCGGTATTACTCTCCTGCCGCACCTCACCGTTTACGAGAGAGCGGATCGGAAACTTCGGCGGGTATTCCACACTGTCCGCAGTTAAAATACACGGTCCCATCGGCGTAAATCCGTCCAGACTCTTTCCAAAGTACCACTGCTTATGGGCATTCTGCACATTGCGCGCGCTCACGTCGTTAATAATGGTATAGCCAAAGATGTGATCCTTTACCTGCTCCTTCGGAACCCGGTAAGCCTCTTTTCCGATGATCACGCCCAACTCCGCCTCATAATCGAGGCTGTCCACGATATCGCTGTGAGCGGAAATCTCTCCGTCCGGATCAACCGTCCTGTTTACCCTTTTGGAAAAATAAACTGCTTCCTTCCGTACTCCGTCAAACGCTTCCTTCTTAAATCTGGCGGACTCCTCCGCATGCTCCATATAGTTAAGCCCAAGACAAATGATATCCTGTTCCGGCGCTTCGATCGGAGCCAGAATCTTTACCTCGGAACGCATGGCCGCCCCTGTGACACCGTACGGCTCCAATCCGGATACGTGCTCCAGCAAATCCTTTTCCGACTGGCTGAATCCCTTTACTACCTCCATCATGCTCGTATATTCCATGCCGAATGCCCGAAGCGGGTATACCCACATCTCATCCCTGCTCATGACCCCGATATCTTTTCTTCTGTCAACTTCATATGTCAGTAACTTCAACGTACTTCCTCCCTTACATGAACCACGGTTTTCCCGTACACGGCGAAACCGCGTCCGCGGCGCAACCGAAGACGGCCGGAAAATTTTTCCCAACTTCTTATACTTTAGCAATCCTTCTCCACAGAGTCAAGTAAGAATCCGAATTTTTGTCATTTCTGTGAAAATTGCCTGCACAAAAAGCCGTATGTTTCCGCACCGCGTTCCATATAAAGTTCCTTTCCGGCACTTTTTTGTCTCTCCGGTCAGCCTTTTTTTTCAACCCAGCTCCTGCAGATCTCCGGATAATTCGTAAAAATCCCGCTGCAGCCCCATTCATAAGTGTTCTCCAGGCTTTCCATGTCGTTGATCGTCCAGACATTCACCCCGATTCCATGGTCTCTGCAGTTTTTTACGGTATTTTCTGTAAGTCCCTTGATTCCCGGATGGTAAAAGTCATAACCGAAACGGCTGCAGTAGTATCCCGCATTTCCCAGGCCCGCATGCTCCAGCAGGGCTCCCCGGGGAATATCCGGCGCCAGCTCCTTCATCCGCTCCAGCGACAGGTGGTTAAAGGAAGAGAACATTACCCGGTCCTCCAAATGATACTTCCTTATGAGCTCCAGGGTCTTTTCCTCGATGTCCTCGTAATAATACACTCCCGTTTTGATCTCCACATTCGTCACAAATCCGTACTGGCCGGCCCATTCACAGTATTCCTCAAAAGAGGGAATGGGGCAGAAGCCATATCTGCCCCCCTTAATCGTACCCGCATCCAGTTTTCTTAACTCCTCAAAGGTATAATCCTTCACCAGGCCCGTTCCATCCGTCGTCCGGTCAACCGCTTCATCGTGGATCACCACCACGGTTCCATCCTTTGTCAGCTGTACATCCAGTTCCATCCCGTCACAGCCGGTTTCCGCCGCCTTCTGAAACGCGAGCATGGTATTTTCCGGATACCTTCCGCTGTAACCTCTGTGTGCGTATATTTTCATGTTGCTCCCCCGGTTTCTTATTTCATTGCTGCCTTCGAATATCCGGTCAGCATGTATTTCTGGAAAATGAAGAACAGGATGATGACAGGTACAACCGCCATCACCGCGCCGGCCATAATCTCATGGTTGTTCATGGATTCAGCGCCGGCAAAGGTATTCTTTAAGTAGGCAAGTCCGACTGTAAGCACGCGGCGTTTCTCGCCCTTGGCTATGATCTTCGGCCAGAAGTAAGCGTTCCAGCCATTGGTAAAGGTTACTAACGTCACCGTAAATAACGTGGAGCGGCACATGGGCGCCAGGATCTTCGTGATAATGCCCACGCGGCCCAGCCCGTCGATCCGCGCGGCCTCGATATAGCTGTCATCAATAGCCATAAAGGTCTGGCGCAGCATGAATATGTAATACGGCGACACCGCTTCCGGAAGAATCAGGCCTAAGAAGGTATCTGACATTCCCCAGTTTGCCATCATGATATAGATCGGAATAAACGTAACCTGAAGCGGAATCATCAGGGCGCCCAAAACGATGATAAAGCAGAAGTTCTGGCCTTTAAATCTGCCCTTGGAAAATCCATAGCCCGCAAAGATACCGGTTACAACCTGACCGATCAGGATCCCTGCCGTCATGACTGCCGTATTAAAATAATATCTGGCGAAATTGCCTTTTCTTAACACATTGATATAGTTCTCGAAGTGGAATTCCTTCGGCCATAAGGTCGGCACCGGAAGCAGGATCTCCTCCTGGGATTTCACGGAAGACACCAGCATCCAGTAGATCGGGAACACGATGATGATCAGGACGATAATCGCGAGAACCCACTGAACCGCCGTAATCGTCGCCTTTTTTCTTCTGGCGGAACGGTTAATATCCCGTCCGTCCTTCATTGTATGTTTCTCCATGTTGTTCCCCCCTATGAATCGTACGTCACATTGCCGTTAGATACCTTCATGGTAGCCACCGTCACCACCAGCAGAAGCAGGAAGAAGAAGATAGCCACTGTGGAAGCGCGGTCCATTCGGAAGTCTTCCATTGCATAACGGTAAATGTTATACACAAACACTTCGGTCGAACGGTACGGACCGCCCTGCGTTAAGATATCTACGGACTGGAACACCTTCATGGAAGAAAGGAAGGTGGTGACAAATAAAAACAGTGTGGTCGGCGACAGCATCGGTATCGTAATCTTAAAGAACCGCTGTACCGCGTTGGCTCCGTCTAAGGAGGCGGCTTCATAATAGTCCGTGGAGATACCCATCATGGCGGACAAATACACCATCATTCCATAACCCACGCACCGCCACCCGGTCAGCATCAGGACCGAGATCAAAGCGGTGTGGCGGTTTCCCAGCCAGTCTACCTTACTGATTCCAACCAGAGACAGGAGGTAATTTAAAATACCGCCGTCCGTATTTAAAATCCACAGGAACACAACGGCCGCTGAGGACATAGCCACATATTTCGGCATGAAAACAATGGCTCTCATGGCGGAGAATCCCTTCGTCATCCGGTTAAAGATCAGGGCAAAGATCATACCCCCTACCAGCGTGATGAAGATTTCGCCGGCCGAATAGAGAATCGTTACCTTTAAGGAGTTCCAGAGATATTTGGTACCGGAGCCTCCAAACAGCCACTTCCAGTTTTTAAATCCCACATAGTGCCACGTATCATTTAACATGTTCCAGTCCGTAAAACTGATCCGGAACAGCTCCGCGATCGGATAATAAGTAAATACCGCCAGGAATATCAGCACCGGAAGCACACAGGCAAAATCCTTCATCGCGGATACTTTTCTTGGATTCATACGTTTTTTCTCTTTCATATGTTACCCCCGCCTTACTGCATCAGGAATCTCCCAACACGTCATCAATTTCTTCGGCCATCTTTTCCATGGATTTCTGCGTGTCTCCGCCTTCCAGCATGAGCTGTGCCATGTCGTTCTTCCAGATGTTGGCCATCTGAGACCATGCCTTATGCTGAATTCTCGGCTGAATTAAGTCCAGATTATCGAAAATACACTGGAACGCCGGTTTCTCTTCCAGGAATGCCTTTCCTTCATCGGTTGTGAGCACGGACTTTCTGGTCGGAATATATCCGGTTCCTCTTGCCCATGTTAAGTTTACTTCCTTGCTGCATAAGTACTGCATAAACTGCCATGCCGCATTCTTCGTAGCCTGATCGTTCTTGGATGGGATTAACAGCACGCAGCCGCCGATCTCCTGGTTCTTTGTCTCGCCGCCCGGAAGCCATGCCATACCAATCTCAAAATTACATTGGCTCAAATAGTTCGTATACAGGGAGCTTGTATGTACAACGGAAAATGCCTCGCCGTCGATAAAGTGCTGACGCATGATGGAGGACGCGTCATCCGCGGTTCCTGTCCAGTATGTATATCCCTTATCGCACCACTCTTTAATCTTGGCCGCGATCTCCACTGCCTTCTCATCGCCTAGGTCTGTGGTTACCTGGTCATCATTGATGATCTTTACGCCCTGATTTAAGTAGAAGGTCTCATAATACCACTGATCCCAGCCCGGCATAATGGTTCCGTATACGGCAGTCGTTCCGTCGGCGTTGATCTTGGAAGTCTTCTCAAGGAATGCATCCATATCTTCCCACTTCTCAGGAATCTCGACTCCCAGTTCGTCCGCCATATCCTTGTTGTAATAGACGATCTGTGTGGAAATCAGGAAGGGAAGGGATACCTGCTTGCCGTTATAGCTGGAAGCTGAGATCATACCGTCTCCAAAGTCCTTTAAGTCATAGCCGCTGGCCTGAATGTATGGCGTCAAATCTTCTGTCAGGCCGCCCGCACCGTATTCTGCGACGTAGGGAGTATTGGCAACCGTAATTGCCGGAAGATCTGTTCCTGCCGCATGAGCCGCTACCAGAGCCTCATTTAATTTCTTGTAGCTTCCGATATACTCGGCTTCCACCGTAATCATATCCTGTGACTTGTTGAAATCGTCTACCACCTTCTGCACAGTCTCTGAATACTGTTCCTCCAGCGCGTGCCACCACTTGATGGTAATAGGTTCCGTCACTTCATACAGAGACGGGTCCACCTCCGCCACAGTCTGTGCTTCTGTCTGCGCGCCGCCGCCCGCCTTGCCTGTGGAACCTCCGCCGCTGCATCCGCTCAGCGTTCCTGCCATCATTGCAGCCACCATTAATAATGCAATACCCCTTTTCTTCATGTCTTTACGACTCCCTTCCGCTGCTCTCTGAGACCTCTCCGCCCGAAGGTTACGACTCCTCCCGGCGGAAAAAACTGCAATAAAAAAGAGATTGTGCATGCGCCGAAAGCATATTGCTCATATGCATCCTACACTTGCTCCGATCTCAGTCTCTCTCAAGCAACCCATATTCTTTTCTGATAGGACTATGGTATCACAGATTATTCCATTATGCAAGCTATTATTTATCTATTTTGTATAATTTTTTTATTTTTTCTTTTCTCTTTTTATTTCCTTTTCATAAAAATTGACTTTTTTTTAACAATTATTACCAGTTACTCTTCCTCATCTTTCATGTATTTATAAAAAATAGAACGATAGAAAAAGGAAGCCACATAACTTCCCAGTGCGAACCAAAACATAAAAAGCATGGGGAAGAAATACGTAATAACTGCTGTAATTCCATATATTACAAGGATTGTTATGGAAACGTGAAGATTTCCGACAGACATGACAAAGGAATCCCTTATCACTTTCAAGGTACCGACATGAAAGAAAGCAAGAAGCGGAAAGAGATAAATTATTGTTAATAAATAGACAAAAATTGCGCCTGTCAGCAGGAAAAACGCGATGAAACGAATCGCCCCCAGCGGAGCCAGAAACTGACAGCACCACAGATCAAACACCAAAAACGCGCCTGCCAGGACTGCACCGATCCAGAGAATGGTGGCCTGGACGAAATTCTTCTTAAACCCTTCCCGGAAGGTCTTCCAGACGTATCCCTCCTCGTCTGCCGTCAGCCGGAGCGTATACTGAAACAGAGCGGTAGTCGCCGCCCCCACGGTCACTGCCGGGATGCTGAAAAGGAACCAGAAGAAGCTGAGAACACAGATATCCGTTACCCTTTCCATAAATGCCCAGAACCGGTTCTCCGGATTAAAAAATCTGTTGATATTCCATCTCATACGTCTTCTGATTCCTTTCTTACATAAAGTCTGTTAAGCCAGCTCTACATTCTTCGTCGCTACAATGGAGACACCCGTACCCGCGCAGTCCGGTATTACCACATCTCCGATCTTCACCGGAGCCGGTATCGTCACTTTGCGTATCTCATCCATGCATTCGAAGATCTTGCCCTTCGGTATATCGTGCTCCGTCTTTACAGAAACCATCTCGATGGTTCCTCCAGACACATGAACGGAAGATGTAACAATTCTGGTAGGGCTTAACACTTCCTTCTTCGCGTAATCGGCACCTCTCGCACAGGTATTGCCGGAGACCTCCACTTCACCGCCTTCCAGACGGACCGTCAGGGGACAGCCAAGCGGACAGCCGATACAGATTAACTCTCTAACCTCCATTTTACTCCACCTCCGTACAAATCACAATATTTTTTAAGTCGGGGCAGCTGGAAAAGCTTTCTTTCTTTAACACGACCTGCTCCATCTCACCCGGTGCAAGGACTTTTTTCTTCTTTTTAGACACACGCACGCCGTCGTAATAGACGCTGATGAAGCGGTCCTTATAGACGTCGGCCACACGGAATCTCACTGTCACCTTATCCTTCATATGATCGATATCGATTGCCTGGGGGACCGTATAACGGACGCCGTTCTCCGCCTTTAAAGCGACGATGCGGCCTGCCTCTTTTTCGCTTTCCGCCCCCACGTATGCAGCGGCATTGGCGCCGGCCAGCGTGGCCTCCTCGGAAACGTAATCTACCAGGTCATGGACGTGGAGAACATTGCCGCAGGCAAACACTCCGCTGGTATCGGTCTCCAGCTGATCGTTGACATTCGGTCCCTGGGTTACACGGTTCATGGATGCTCCGATCCCCTTTGTCAGTTCGTTCTCCGGAATCAGACCTACGGAAAGAAGGAGGGTATCACAGCTGTAATGTTCCTCTGTCCCCGGAATCGGTTTCCGGTTTTCGTCTACCCTGGCCAGAGTAATTCCGGTAACCCGTTCTTTTCCCTGAATATCGATCACGGTATGGCTGAGCTTCAGCGGTATGCCGTAGTCGTCGAGACACTGGACAATATTTCTCTTCAATCCGCCGGAATAAGGCATCAGCTCGGCAACGACCTTCACCTTTGCGCCTTCCAGCGTCATTCTTCTCGCCATGATAAGTCCGATGTCGCCGGAACCCAGGATCACGACCTCACGGCCCACGCTGAAGCCCTCGATGTTCATAAGGCGCTGCGCCGTACCTGCCGAATAGATTCCGGCCGGACGGTAACCCGGAATATTTAAGGCGCCGCGGGGACGTTCCCGGCAGCCCATGGCCAGAATGATGGCCTTTGCCCTGATTACCTGTAATCCGTCCTCCCGGTTGATGACGGTGATCTCTTTCTCCTGATTGATATCAATGACCATGGTATTTAATTTATAGGGAATCTTTTCCTCTTCCACCATGTCTATATAGCGTGCTGCGTATTCCGGGCCTGTCAGCTCTTCCTTGAACGTATGAAGTCCGAATCCGTTGTGGATACACTGATTTAAGATGCCGCCAAGGCAGCTGTCTCTTTCCAGAATCAGGATATCTTCCGCTCCTGCCCGTTTTGCAGCCACCGCTGCCGCCAGCCCGGCAGGGCCGCCTCCGATGATTACGATATCATGTTGTGTCATATCATTCTCCCCCTTATTTCTGACCGGTCAGCATATTGGATCCGGGCGCATTTTTGCAGACTTCTTCCATTGTGATTCCAAGTTCCCGGGACAGGATCTCCATGGTCCTCGGCGTGCAGAAGCCAGCCTGGCATCTTCCCATGCCCTGTCTGACCCTGCGCTTCACCCCATCCAGAGACACGGCTCCCAATGTTCTTCTGATGGAATCGATAATCTCACCTTCGCTGACGCCTTCACAGCGGCAGATAATCGTGCCGTACTCCGGTCTCTGCCGGATCAGCTCGGCCCTCTCTTCCACACTCATCTTCTCCGGCCGGACAATCCCCCGGCGTTCCCGCTTCCAGTCCTTCTTCTGAGCTGCTCCCGCCTTTCCGGCTACAAGCTCTGCCAAATAGACGCCGATGGCCGGCGCGCTGGTAAGACCTGGGGACTCGATGCCTGCCGCATCGAAAAATCCCGGTGCATCCTCCGCCTCTCCGATGATAAAATCATCGCCGTCCTCATGGGCCCGGAGACCGGAAAACGATGTGATGACCTGACGGAACGGAACATTTTTCACGCCGATGGAAGACTTCTCTGTGACAAATGCCAGTTCCTCAGCCGTCGTGGCATTGCCTTCCTTATCCTCAATATCCACGGCTGTCGGCCCGGTCAGCAAATTTCCGTGAACGGTCGGCGTCACCAGAACGCCCTTTCCCAGCTTTCCCGGGAGCTGGAAAATGGTATGGCTTACATGGCCGCCTGCCTCCTTATCCAGCAGGCAGTAATCGCCTTTCCGCGGGGTGATATGTATTTTACTGCTGCTGACCATGTTGTGGAAGCGGTCCGCGTAAACGCCTGCGGCATTGATAATATATTTCGCTGTTATGGCTCCCTTTCCTGTCTCCAGAATGTAGCCTTCTCCGTCTTTTTTAATCTCATTTACTTCAGTCAGGAACTTAAATTCCACTCCGTTGTCCACCGCATTTTCCGCCAGAGCGATGGTAAGGCCAAAGGGGCAGACAATTCCGCCGGTCGGCGCGTGGAGGGCTGCCACCACGGTATCCGTTACGTTCGGCTCCATCTTCCTGACTTCATCTCCGGAGATTATCTCCAGCCCCTGGACCCCATTGCGCTTCCCTTTTTCCAGGAGTTCTTCCAGCGCCGGAAGATCGTCCTCAGAAAAGCAGAGAACGAGAGAACCGTTTCTCACATAATCAAAATCCAGTTCCTTCGAGAGCGGCTCCATCATCTGGCTTCCCTGTACATTGAATTTCGCCTTTAAGGAGCCTGGTGTGGCATCATGCCCGGCATGGGCGATGGCGCTGTTGGCTTTCGATGTTCCCGAGCACACATCCTCTTCCTTTTCCAGTACACAGACCGACAGCTCATAGCGGGACAGTTCCCTGGCTACCGCACATCCGGTTACCCCGCCGCCAATAATGACCGCATCGTAATTCAAACTTTCCATTTTCATTCCTCCTGATTGATCCTCTCGTTCCTGTGAAACGAAGCGTTTTGGGGAATAAGAGCGCTTTCCTTCTACGCAAAAAGAGTAAGGGAAACAAACGGATTACCTCCGTCTATCTACCTTACTCTGTCGTCTCAAGGTTTCATATTTAGTTTCATGCTATCACACACAGTGACCGGTGTCAAGTATAAATATTCTGAGTTTCACCGAACGCGTTTACTCTTCCTCTGCCCAGCACAGGGCACACTTCACCGCCCGCTTCCATCCCTTTACGAGCCGGCTGCGCTGATCCTCTTCCATACTGCTCTCAAAGGCCCTGGACACCTTCCAGTTCTTTCGGATCTCTTCCTTGTCCTTCCAGTAGCCCACGGCCAGTCCCGCCAGATAGGCGGCTCCCAGCGCGGTGGTCTCGATACAGTCGGGTCGGATAATGGCAGTATTCAAAAGATCTGCCTGGAACTGCATCAGGAAGTTATTGGCACAGGCGCCGCCGTCTACCCGAAGCTGCCTTAAGCAGATTCCGGAATCCTGCTGCATGGCCTCGATTAAGTCATACACCTGATACGCCATGGATTCCACGGTGGCACGGATAAACTGTTCCTTGCTGGTACCGCGGGTCACCCCTACAATAGTTCCTCTGGCATACTGATCCCAGTAAGGCGCCCCCAGACCTGCAAAGGCAGGAACCACATAGACGCCGCCCGTATCCGGTACCGCGGCGCAGTACTCCTCCGTCTGCGGCGCGCTTCTCACCATTCGCATCTCGTCTCTCAGCCACTGAACCGCAGCTCCAGCCACGAAGACACTGCCCTCCAGCGCGTAACGCACCTCATTTCCCTCACTGGCCGCTATGGTCGTCAGCAGTCCATTCCGGGAGAGAACCGCTTTTTCCCCTGTATTCATGAGCAGGAAACAGCCGGTTCCATATGTATTCTTCACTTCGCCCTCGTCGAAGCAGCACTGGCCGAACAGCGCCGCCTGCTGATCCCCTGCCGCACCGGCAATCGGAATCTTTCCGCCCATCACGTCGGAGGACGTGTAGCCATAAACACAGCTGGAGGGCTTTACATCCGGAAGCATGCACTTCGGAATTCCGAAATACTCCAGAATCTCATCGTCCCAGCACCTTCTGTGGATGTCAAACAGCATGGTTCTCGATGCATTCGTATAGTCGGTCACATGAATGCAGCCCTTGGTCAGATTCCAGATCAGCCACGTATCCACGGTTCCAAACAGCAGTTCTCCACGCTCCGCCCGTTCCCTGGCGCCTTCCACATGATTTAAAATCCATTCGATCTTGCTTCCCGAAAAATAGGCATCCGGAATGAGGCCGGTCTTTTCCCGAATCCGGTCCGCAAGCTCCTCTTTTTTCAGTTCCTCGATCCGGTCCGCCGTCCTGCGGCACTGCCATACGATAGCGTTGTAAACCGGTTCTCCGGTCTCCTTATCCCATACGATGGTAGTCTCACGCTGATTGGTGATGCCGATGGCGGCGATGTCGCTGTAATGCGCTCCTATTTTTCCCATCGCCTCCATGGTTACGGACAGCTGGGAAGACCAGATCTCCATCGGATTGTGCTCCACCCAGCCCGGCTGCGGAAAAATCTGTGTAAACTCCTTCTGTGCCACGCTGCAGATCGTTCCCTGTTCATCAAACAGGATACATCTGGAGCTTGTCGTTCCCTGGTCCAATGCAATGACATACTTCCCCATGTTTCTTCTCCCTCCTGGTAACTCGCCCCGCACACTCTGCGCACAGGTTGCTGTAATAATAAACGGCAGCCGACACGGCCGTTTCTGAGATGACCGCCTGGTCCCCTTGAAAACGGGAAGCCATATCCCCGCGGCGTTTCCCGTTCCGGCAGCATAGCCCTGATAAGCACAGCAGCCCTGATAAACAAGGAAAGAGCGGGCAAAACAACGGGGTTTACGGCCCCGTGTGTTTAACCTGCTCTGTCATCTCTAAGGTTTCTATATAAACTAAGATTATAGTACCACCGGGTCCTGGCTTATGTCAAGAAATTTCGTCAATCCGTCACGGGAAAGTCCCTAATCCTGGTTCAGCGGAAAGTGGCACGCCACACCATGGCCGTCCCCCATATCCCTTAATGCCGGTACCTCTTCCCGGCACCGGTCTGTCGCGTAGGGACAGCGGGTATGGAACTTACAGCCGGACGGAGGATTATAGGCACTGGGAACATCTCCCTCCAGGATGATGCGGTTGCGCTTTCTGTTGGCATCCGGGATGGGGATGGCGGAGAGCAGCGCCCTGGTATAAGGATGGAGCGGCGCTCCGTATAAATCCTGCTTGTCGGCGATCTCAACCACACTTCCCAGATACATAACCGCCACACGGTCGCTGACGTGGCGAACCACGCTCAAATCGTGGGATATGAATAAATAGGTGAGGTTCCTCTTCTGCTGCATCTTTTTCATCAGATTCAGTACCTGTGCCCGCACAGACACGTCGAGAGCCGATACCGCCTCGTCGCAGACCACAAACTCCGGATTCAGGATCAGAGCCCTGGCTATGCCGATTCTCTGGCGCTGGCCTCCCGAGAATTCATGGGGAAAGCGGTTTAAGTACTGTTTGTCCAGACCTACGTCATTTAAGATGGAGATCACCATCTCCTTGCGTTCCGCGGCGCTTCCGATTCCGTAGACCTCGAGAGGCGCGCTGACCAGATCATACACCGTCATTCGCGGATTGAGCGAGCTGTAGGGATCCTGGAAGATGATCTGCATCCGCTTGCGCATCTCCCACATCTGCTTCTTGTCATATGCGGCAATATCTTCGCCGTTATAGATTACCTGACCGGAGGTCATGGGAATCAGCTTTAAGATGGTTCTGCCCAGAGTGGATTTCCCGCAGCCGGATTCGCCAACCAGTCCCAGAGTCTCCCCCTTATGGATCGTCAGGTTAATATCATCAACCGCCTTGACCACTGCAGGATTTAAGTTGAACAGACCCTTTTTCCCGCTAAAATATTTTCTCAAATCTTTCGTTTCCAGTAATACCTGATTCTCACTTCTCATAGTTATCACCCTCGTATCTAAAGCAGCTCACCTTCGCACCGCCTGCCTCATAGATTCCCGGCTGTTCTTTCTTACACCGTTCATCCGCATAAGGGCATCTGGGGCTGAAACGGCATCCGGCCAGCATCTGCCCGGGTCCGGGCACCGTTCCCTCTATGGTGTTCAGTTCCTCCACATCCTCTTCCAAAGGCGGTATGGAGCTTAAGAGCCCCTTTGTATACGGATGCTTGGGGGTATTAAAGATCTCTTTTACCGATCCGTATTCCACAACTTTGCCCGCGTAAAGTACCAGGATGTTATCCGCGGTCTCGGCCACCACGCCCATGTCATGGGTGATGAGAATAACCGCCGTATCCATCTTCTGCCTTAAATCCAGCATGAGCTCCAGAATCTGAGCCTGAATCGTCACATCCAGCGCCGTAGTCGGCTCATCTGCGATCAGAAGCTTGGGTGCGCAGGAAACGGCCATGGCGATCATGACCCTCTGGCGCATACCGCCGGATAACTGGTGGGGATACTCTTTCAGCCGCTTTTCCGGCGCCGAGATTCCTACTTTTTTCAGAACCTCGACCGCCTCCTTCCTGGCGTCCTTCTTGTTGAAGCCCTGATGAATCACCAGAGGCTCGATCAGCTGGTCGCCGATGGTCAGAGTGGGATTGAGCGCCGTCATCGGGTCCTGGAAAATCATGGCGATCTCATTGCCCCGGATCTTACACATCTCGTCTTCAGACAGGGAGAGTAACTCTCTGCCTTCCAGCTTAACACTTCCCTGGGATATCCGGGCGTTGGTTCCTAAAAGCCGCAGGATGGACAAGCTGGTTACGCTCTTACCGCAGCCCGATTCTCCCACGATTCCCAGTATCTCGCCTTTTCCAACCGAAAAGCTGATGCCGTCAACCGCTGTATTAATTCCTTTTTTTGTATTAAACTGGACTGATAAACCGTCCACCGTAAGCAATGAATCCATAAATTTTCCCTCTTAACTTTTATTCTTAAGTTCCTTACTGTACATCCCAGTTCCAGGTTGACCAGTTCAGGGAATCGAAATTCTCTGCATCGATGCCTGTCACTCTCTTATTATGAACCGTTAATGTATTCTTTGTATACAGGTAAGCCATGGCAGAACGCTCCTTCACCATCACCTGATACTCATCAAAATATGGTTTTCTGGCGTCGAAGGTCAGCTCTGCATTGCCCTTGTCGATTAAGTCTGTCATCTCAGTATCTCTCAACTGGCAGAAGTTAACGGAGCTGTCCGGATGGATCATCTCACGGCTCTCGCTCGGGTCCAAGGTACCGCCGGAACCGATGGTTCCCATATCGTGCTTGCCGTCTAACATGTTGCTCATAAGGGTCGGGAAGTCTACCTGTTCAATCTGAACCTTAACGCCCACCTTCTGTAAATCCTGTACGATCAGGGCCGCTGTACGCTCGGTAATGCTGTTGCCTGCCGCAATATAGAAGGTCAGCGTCTGATCAAACGGGAAGTTGGCTTCCTCCAGCATGGTCTTCGCCTTGTCAGGATCGTACCATACCGTTACATCTTTGTTATAATACGGGCTCATCGGCGCAATCGGAGTTATGATCTGCTGGCCCTGGCCCTGTAACAGAGCGTCTACGAGAACCTGACGGTTAATGGCCATGCTCAGAGCCTGGCGCACTTCCTGTGTCAGATACGGCTTCTGGGTGTTGAAGATCAGTGTGGTATAGGAAGTGGTCGGAATCGACTCTGCAACCAGGTTTTCCTGCTCATTTGCCAGATCCCAGTCATCGATTAAGATGGAACCGTAGCCGATTAAATCCAAATCTCCATTGATCAGGCCTGCCAGCATGGAGGCAGAATCTGTCACACGGATGACGAGACGGTCGATCTTTGGCGCGCCTAAGTGGTAGTTGGGATTCTTTACAAATTCCATTCTCTCACCGTTGATCTCGCTGTCGTAAATAAATGGACCGGAGCCTACAGGCTTTGCCCATAAGTCAGGGGAATTGATCTCCTGTGCCGTCTTGCCTTCAAAAATATGCTTCGGAATAATGAAGACGGTATCAATGTCCTGGAGGAATGTATCCACGAACATGGAGCTCTTTAAATTGAAGGTTACCTCGTGATCACCGTTCGCGGTTACTTCGATGGAATCCTCGGAAAGCTCTGCACCGGAATCATCAACACCGGCAATGTACTGCAGATGGTAACGGCTCTTGGCATCCACGCTGGGATCCGAGTACATCTGGTAGCTGAAAACTACATCTGCCGCTGTGACAGGTTCTCCGTCGGACCACACGGCATTGTCATATAATTCAAAGGTTACTGCGTTGGAATCATCGTTTACTGTCCAGGATTTGGCCAGACGTCCCTCGTACGTTCCGTCTGCCTTAGACTGTGTCAGACGGTCATAGATCTGGTCACAGATCATGCGGGTATAATTGCTGGTTGTGTTCATCGGCATCATGGTGTCCCATGCGGTACTGACCGCCGCCGTAATCACCTTCTCGCCTGCTGCCGCGCCGGCTGATCCCTGCGCCGCAGTCGTCTCTCCCGCTGCCTGGGCAGTAGTGCCTGCATCTCCGGCCGCAGTCGTTGTGCTGCCTGCGTCTTTTCCGCCGCAGGCACTCAGTCCCAATACCATGGCTCCTGCCATGACAATGGCTGTCAATCTTGTCATCTTACTCTTACTTTTTCTCATAGAGTCCTCCTTTTTGTGTAGATCTTACTACGTTTGTTTTGCTTTTTAAATCTTAATCTTCGGATCCAGAGCATCGCGGATTCCGTCCCCCAGGAAGTTGATGCTGAGCACCGTAATGAGCAGGGCAATTCCCGGCGGCATCCAGATCCAGAGCCGTTTGGAAAGAACCGTGATCGACTGGGCGTCATAAAGCATGTTGCCCCAGCTGGCCCCCGGCGGCTGTACGCCCATTCCCAGGAAGCTTAACGATGATTCCATCAGGATTGCACTGGCCATCTGAAAGGTGATGGCAATCAAAATCGGGGCGAAGGAGTTGGGCAGAATATACCTGGTGATGATCTTATAATTAGAAGTACCGATCGCCCTTGCAGACTCCACATATTCCTTTTCCGAGACAGAAAGCACATTGGCATAAATCAGTCTGGCGAACTGAGTCCAGCCCAGCACACCGATTACAATGGTAACGGACCAGATGGACGGCCCGATTACCGCCACCAGAACCAGGATTAATACGATGGAAGGGAAGGACATGAAGATATCCGCCACACGCATGATCGCAATCTCCGCCTTGCCCCGGAAATATCCTGCAATCAGTCCCAGGGGAACACCGATGGCGCAGCTGATGATGGTGGACAGCAGACCTACCAGAAGGGAAGTCCTGCCTCCGTAAACCAGTCTGGCAAATATATCGCGTCCGATGGCATCCGTGCCGAGTATATGGAGACTGCTCGGCGCCGCGGAAAATGCCGTATAGTCCGAATCATAAGGATTCAAATGCATGATAAACGGCAGCACTGCCACAAGTATGATCTCCAGCGTGATGATAAAGAGCCCAACCATGGCCATCTTATGCTCTGTCAGTTTGCTAAGTACCTCGGAAAGGTAGCTTTCATTCTCTCTTTTTTTCATTCGTCTACCCTCCTATTTGTAGCTGATTCGCGGATCCAGAAGTCCGTAGGCCACATCAGTTAAGATATTGGCAACCAGAACCGCCGCCGCAATCATGACCGTAATTCCCATAATAACCGGATAATCACGTCCGTTAATCGCAGTCACCATCAAAGATCCGACTCCCGGCCAGCCAAATACCTGTTCCGTAATAACAGCGCCGCCGACCAGAGACGGGATGGACATGCCTACCACGGTGATTACCGGAATCAGTGCATTTTTCAATCCGTGCTTATAGATGACGCCCCATTTCTTCAGTCCTTTGGAGCGGGCCGTCCGAATGTAATCCTCCTGCATAACCTCCAGCATACTGCTGCGCATATGGCGGACCCAGCCGCCGATCTGCTGGAAGGACAGTACGAGGCACGGCATGATCATGTGGCGCATCAGCGCTGCTCCCGATTTCACTCCCGCCGAATCATACATTCCCCCCGACGGAAGAATCTTAAACACAATGGCAAACAGGTAGATAAAGACCAGACCCACAAAGAAGTTGGGGGTTGCCATCATTAAGAGTGAAATACCGCCAGAAACGTAATCTCTCTTTGAGTTTGGCTTCGACGCCGCATAAATCCCCAGAGGAATCGCTACGATAAGAGACAGCAGAATCGATGCTCCTGCCAGACATGCCGTAGCCGGAAGACGCTCACCGATCATGGCCGCCACCGGTCTCTGGGTACTGTAGGAGAACCCCAGATCCCCATGGAGCAGCAGATTCAGCCAGCTGAAATACTGGATTATCACAGGCTTGTCAAGCCCGAGGGCAACCCGCTTTCGTTCCAGTTCCGCAGGAGATATCCTGGGATCCGCAAGAAGTGCATCCAGAGGTGAACCGGGAGCCAGATTCAGAATAAAAAAGGCCAGCACTGTAATTCCCAAAAAGGTAGGTATGGCAATCAGAAGCCGCTTTGCTATGTATTTCCACTTCATCTTCTCTTGTCCTTTCGTAATCCTGTCACGGAATCTTCATTTTACCGGAGCCGCCGCATATTCCGGCTCTTTTTCTCCCCGGGCCGCCCGTCTCTGAAGGCTGAATAACCACGTTACAGAATAAAACTTTAATGGTATTATCGTATCGCATTTTACGTTTTTTCACAAGTAGTTTCTTAAATTTACAGATATCTCCATGACAGTTCAGCAGCCGGAAGCAGAGGCCATACGGTTACATGGCTCCGGAAAAAGGGAACGTCCCAAAGGTTGCCTCCGGAACGCCCCTGATTTGCAGATATTTTATGATTTTCCACGGTTCTACCGCATACTCTCTCTCACCGTCTTAAACGCCTGAATCACCAGCGTCGGCACCACCGCGAAGATCACGATGGTAAGCAGCTGTCTCACCGATAAATCGGCCACGGAGAAGAGCGTCTGAAGCCCCGGCACAAACAGAACTCCGGCCAGAAGCACCACCCCCGCCTCAAACGCCATAATACTGTATAAATTGCTCATCAGTCCAATCTTAAAGACAGAGTGGCTGCTCCGGCAGTTAAAGCCGTGGAACAGCCTCGCCAGCGTCAGGGTGGAAAACGCCATGGTACTGGCCGCAGCTTCGCTTCCCGTGGCCAGCCCCGTATGATAGGCGGTCATCGTACAGACCGCTATCAGCGCCCCCTGGAGAAGAATCTGGAGGATGAACCGCTTCGTCAAAATTCCTTCCTTCGGGTTTCTGGGTTTTTTCGTCAGCAGGCCCGGCTCCGCCTTCTCCATTCCGATGGCGATGGCCGGAAGGGAGTCTGTCACCAGGTTGATAAACAGCAGATGCACCGGCGCAAACGGAGTTGGCAGTGCCATTAAAGATGTATACAGTACGCTTAAAATACCAGCCATATTGCCGGACAGCAGAAACTTGATTGCATTCCGGATGTTGCGGTACACATTCCTGCCGTTGGCTACCGCCTTGATGATCGTGGCAAAGTTGTCATCCGTCAGGATCATGGAAGCAGCATCTTTAGAGACTTCCGTTCCCATTTTCCCCATGGCAACGCCGATATCCGCCTTCTTCAGCGCAGGCGCATCATTGACGCCATCGCCTGTCATGGCTACAATATGGCCTTTTTTCTGCCATGCGCTGACAATCCGGATCTTATGCTCCGGCGAAACCCGTGCGTAAACGCTGATCCGGTCCAGATTCCGGTCCAGCTCCTCATCCGCCATATCATCCAGTTCCGGACCGCTCACTGCAATTCCGCCTTCATTCAGAATTCCAATCTTTTCCGCAATGGCTGCGGCTGTGATCTTATGATCCCCCGTAATCATGACCGGTCTGATACCGGCCCTTCTGGCATTTAAGACCGCATTCTTTGACTCCGGTCTCGGCGGATCCATCATGGCTGTCATTCCTAAAAATATGTACCCGGATTCCGACTTCTCCGTCAGGATCTCCTTCTCCCCCATTTTCCGGTATACAAAGGTGAGCACGCGCAGCCCCTGCCGCGAGAAGCCGAGGTTTTGCTCATTGATCCGCTGACGGTCATTTTCCCGCATCGGGCGGACCCCTTCGCCTGTCAGAATTGATTCGCAGCGGGGAAGCAGAATATCCAATGCCCCTTTGGTAAACATAATCCGCACGCCGTCGACACGGTGCACGGTCGTCATCAGCTTCCGGTCCGAATCAAACGGAAGTTCTCCGATCCTGGGCATGGAATGCCGCAGTTCACTTTCTGAAATTCCAAGCTTCCGCCCCATAACGACAAGAGCGGCTTCGGTGGGATCTCCCAGTATTTTTCCATCTGTACACGAGGCGTCATTTGTCAGGACGGCGTCATAGAGCAGATACCGCTGAACCAGATTCTCAAGATTTAAATTCTCCGGCGGATAGAGACGGTTGTTTACATAAACCTCCTCCACCGTCATTCGGTTCTGTGTCAGGGTCCCCGTCTTGTCGGAACAGATCACAGATACGCAGCCCAGGCTTTCCACGGCCTTTAAGTCTTTGATAATGGCGTGTTCCCTGGCCATCTTCTGTGTTCCCATGGCCTGCACGATGGTGACAATGGAACTGAGCGCCTCAGGGATTGCCGCGACCGCCAGGGCCACTGCAAACATCAGGGAGTCCAGAACCGGCATCCGGCGGTAAATGCTGAGTCCGAACACAAGCGCGCAGATGATCAGTATTCCCGCTGCCAGATGGCTTCCGAACTGGTCCAGACTGATCTGCAGCGGCGTTTTCTTTTCTCCCGTGCTGTTCATCAGAGCGGCGATCCTTCCGATCTCAGTGTTCATTCCGGTTCCGGTAACCAGGACCGTGCCGCGGCCGGCCGCCACCAGAGAGCCGGAAAATACCATGTTATGCTGTTCCGCCAGAGGAACCTTTTCCGCCCTTATTTTCCCCGTCTTTTTTTCCACATTAATAGACTCTCCGGTCAGGGAGCTCTCGTTCACCAGCAGGGAATGCGTCTCCAGCAGGCGGCCGTCTGCCGCCACCATGTCCCCCGCCTCCAGAAGCAGAATATCTCCCGGGACCACGTCGGAAGACAGGATTTCCTGCCTCCGGCCGTCGCGAAGGACCCCCGCCATCGGTGCGGAGAGGGATTTTAAGCTGTCTAAGGACTTTTCCGCTTTCTGGTGTTCCACGGTGCCCAGAACCGCATTTAAAAGGAGCACCGCGAAGATGACCGCGGTGCTCTCCACATCTCCCGATATCATGGAGATGACTGCCGCTATGATTAAAATGATGACCAGAAGATCTTTAAACTGATCCAGAAATACCTGAAGGGCACTCCGTTTTTCCCCCGCACGAAGGGCATTGGGCCCGAACTCCTCCTTCCGCACTGCCGCTTCCCGGGAAGAAAGCCCGGATCTCGCCGCCTCTAAGCGCCCCAGTGCTTCTTCTTCTGATAAATGAAACCATTCTTCCATGCTGACGCTCCTTCCCCATCTCTCCTACTATGGTATGAGTCAAAAATTGCTTTTCATGCATGAAATTTCATAAAAGCGGACAGCTGCCCTTCCATTTCCCTATTCCATCCGTTATACTGGTACCGATAAGTGTTTATGAACTGCTGAAAGGAGACGTTTTATGGATAAAATAACGAGCTTTACCATCAATCATTTAAAACTTCTGCCGGGCATCTATGTTTCGAGAAAAGATACCGCGGGCGGCCATTCCGTGACGACCTTTGATTTACGCATGACCCGGCCGAATTATGAGCCGGTTATCAATACCGCTGAAATTCACACCATAGAGCATTTGGGAGCGACATTTTTAAGGAATCACAGGGATTACGGCTCCCGGGTCCTCTATTTCGGCCCCATGGGCTGCCGCACCGGTTTCTACCTGCTCCTGTCCGGGGATTACGAGTCGAAAGACATCGTCCCGCTCATAACAGAGCTTTTTGAGTTTATCCGTGACTTTGAAGGCGAGGTTCCGGGAGCCGCCGCCAGAGACTGCGGAAACTACCTCGATATGAATCTGGGGATGGCGAAGTATATCGCGGCAAACTATCTGGATCATGTTTTGTATGACATCGATGAGGAACATCTGGTGTATCCGGAGGACTAAAAATGAGTAATTTGCATAAAATAAAAAAGGCAGACATTTTTGCCTTCCTTGAACCGGCATCTTGACAAACAGAACATTTGAAGCTATAATTTAATTACAGATAGGAAGCTATCTCAAATGTTTGTTGTTACTCGATATACAACTAAAATAAGGTCGAGTTCAAATGTTTGTCGCTACTCGATATGCGACTCATCAAAAGGTCGAGTTCAAATGCTTTAAACTCCATTCATAAGAATGGAGTTTATTTATTACTAAGAGGTATTCCCAATGGACAAAGGACATTTTTATTACATTAACGATCAGTACTTTATCGATTTTCCTGATACAATGTTAATGAAAAACAAAGAAACAATTAGCGGACAACCTCATGACCGCCCTTGCTTTTATGCCTTCGAAGACCAAAGAACAGGGCTATATTGGTTAATTCCCTTTTCTTCCCAAGTAGCTAAATATCGCAGATATTATAATACCAAACTTCAGAAGTATAAATGCTGTGATACGATTACTTTTGGTGAAGTTTTAGGGCGCGAAAAAGCATTTTTAATTCAAAATATGTGTCCTGTTACTAATTACTACATAAAAAACGAGTACATCGACAGTGTTTCCAATATTCCGGTTCAAGTAAATGGTGCTTTTGAACGGGAACTATTACAAAAGGCAAAACGGGTACTTGCACTCCAACGCAAGGGGATTAAGCTCATACTACCGGATGTTTTGAGTATCGAGGCTCAGTTATTAAATAAGCATCCATAAAAACAGTTTTCGCAGACTGCAATAAACTTGTGGCCCCGTCCATACAGACAGGGCCACAAGTATTTATTTCCCGACAAACACCACAATCGTCCTGGGCGGCACCTCAAACTGCCTGGTCTCCATCACCGGCATTCCGCCTTTCTTCTCCACATCTTCTCCATCGCCCGACTTCTCCTGATACATACCGTTAAATTCCTTATCGTCCGTGTTAAACACAATATACCACTTCTGCTTCTTCGGCAGATTCGGCAAATCGAATTCATGCGACTCCCAATGCATGTTATAGGCTACAAAGAAGCTGTCATCCGCGGTGCCATCCGGTTTTTTTCCATATTCTCCGCAGTACATAATACCGATCTGCCTCCGGAAATTCTCAAATTCCGGCCGCCACGCCTTCACGCCGTGGTACGATACATCGGGCCTGCCGCAGGATAAGTAATCCATAATTTTCGGTTCCCCGGCCATATGAAATACCGGATGGCTCTTTCGGAAGGCAATCACTGCCTTTGTAAACTCATAGATGTCCCGGTTGGTTTTCAGAAGGTTCCAGTTCAGCCATGAGACCTCATTATCCTGGCAGTAGGAATTGTTGTTGCCGTCCTTGGAATTGCCGAACTCGTCCCCGGCCAGAAGAAGCGGTGTTCCCTGGCTTAAGAACAGCATAAGAGCCGCATTTCTTATCTGCTTTCTGCGCAGCTCCACGATCTTTTTCCGCCTTGTATGTCCTTCCACGCCGCAGTTCCAGGAGTAGTTATAGGAATTACCGTCCTGATTGCCCTCGCCGTTGGCCTCATTGTGTTTCGTATCATACGATACCATGTCCATCAGTGTAAAACCGTTGGTGTTGGCCATATAATTAATCACACCGAAATCCGCCGGGTTGCGCCTGCTTCGGAAGATCAGATGATTCATCTCGTCCTCGTCCCCTTTTAACGCCCGGCGCATATCCACCAGAAAACCGTCATTATACTCTGCCAGGTGCTTTTCATGCCCGCCCGGAACGCCCATCCAGGAAGTAGAAAACAGCTTGGTACCGCTCAAATACGGATCGCGCCCGATCAGGTCATTGGGTGCAAATCCTACGAGGTGAATCCCGTCTACATGGAACTCCTCCGCCCAGAAACGAACCGCGTCGAGAACGAAGGCCGGATTCTCCTTACCGGTAAAATAAAGCTCAATTATCACTTCCATTCCCGCTTGGTGAAACGTCTTCACAAGATTTTTAAACTCTGATACCGGGTGCCTGCCGTTACCGGAACTGTAGGAAGCCTTGGGCGCGAAGTAATAGCCGGGGGTATATCCCCAGTAATTTAATTTTCCAGTGGGTTTATCCACAGCGTAGGGACTGCCATCCACATGCTCCGGCATCATCAGCTCCGGAAACTCATTGACGGGAAGGAGTTCCAGACTCGTAACTCCCAGTTCCTTTAAATATGGAATTTTTTCTATCATCGCCCGGAAAGTTCCCTTGTCTTTCGTTCTGGAGGTGGAATGCTTTGTAAAGCCTCTCACATGCGCCCGGTAAAGAATCATCTCTTCATACGGAATCTTTAAAGGCTTATCCCCATCCCAGTCAAAATCCTCTATAACAACCGGCGTTCTCATGGGACGGTCTGCTGCCGACAAATCTCCCCAGATCTCCCGTCCCGTAAACTGTCTCCCGTAAGGGTCGGCAAATACCTTTCCGTCAATCTCGAAACAATACTCCAGACCGGAAAAGTCATCGCCCAGAACAGTCATGTTCCAGACATCCCCGCGCTTTGCCTCCTCCGAAAAATGCAGCCGTACATATTCGGTCTCTTCCCCGCTGTGGTATAAAAGGAGATCACATCTCTCTCCCTGTGCAGCTACGCACACATGAATCCCGCCATCAACTACGGTAAGTCCCATGGAATAAATTCTGTTGTCCTGCTTAGCAATTCTGTATCCTTCCATACCGCTTATCTCCTCTATCCGTCGTTTCCTCCGATGCCGGTCAAATCAGCCGGTGGTCTCACTTCCCATTCCGGCCCCCGCATAAGACAAGTTACTGCTTCTCAATCTGCTCCGCCAGATCGTTTAAAACCATCCAGCGCTCCATCTTCTCTTCAAGAAGCTGTTCCTGTATTCTCTTTTCTTCCATTAATTCACTCAATTTAGTATAATTGCTGGCACACTGCTCAATCTGTGCGTCCAAATCCGCAATCTTCTCCTCCAGAGCCGCAATTGTCTCCTCTATGGTATCCCATTCCCTCTGTTCTTTGAACGAAAACTTCAGTTTCTGCTCTCCCTTAGGCTTACCGACAGTCTTCTTTCCCTCTTTTGCATCGGAAGACTTTTTGCCGGCTCCCACTCCAGACGGAAGCACGCCTTCCGGATACTTCTGTGCAAATGCCGCCTGATAATCCGTATAGCCACCCTCATACTGGGTCACACGGCCCTCACCCTCGAAGGCAAAGATACGCCGCACCACACGATCCAGAAAATACCGGTCATGGGAGACAGTAATTACGATCCCCTGAAAACTGTCTAAATAATCCTCCAGAATCGTCAGCGTCTGAATGTCCAGATCATTTGTCGGTTCGTCTAACAGCAGGATATTGGGCGCTTCCATCAGGATGCGAAGCAGATATAACCGCCTTTTTTCCCCTCCGGAAAGCTTATCAATCACGGTATACTGCATACTGGATGGGAACAGAAAACGTTCCAGCATCTGAGAGGCGCTGATGCTGCCATCCTTCGTCTTCACATACTCTGCGGCCCCGCGAATATAGTCGATCACCTTGACGCTTCCGTCCATAGCTTCATTTTCCTGGGAAAAATATCCCATCTTAACGGTCTGGCCGACGGTCACTATGCCTCCATCCGGCTCAAGCCATCCGGCGATTATCTTCATCAGCGTCGACTTTCCGCTTCCGTTGGGTCCGATGATGCCAATGCGGTCATTTTTTAAAAAGATATAAGTAAAATCTTTCATCAGGACCTTATCGCCAAATGCCTTGCTGATGCTCTCCAGCTCCACCGTCGTGCGGCCCAGACGGCTGGATACGGAGTCCAGCTCCACATTCTGATCCGCCTCCGGCCCCTTCTGATCACGCAGTGTCTCAAACCTCTCAATATGGGCCTTCTGCTTGGTTGAGCGGGCCCGGGCGCCGCGCTGCATCCATTCCAGCTCCACCTTTAAGATGGACTGTCTTTTGCGTTCCGTGGCCTGCTCCATATCGAGGCGCTGCGCCTTCTGCTCCAGATATCCTTCGTAATTGGCCTGATAGCTGTATAATTTACCTTTGTCCAGCTCCACGATCCGGTTCGTCACACTGTCCAGAAAATACCGGTCATGGGTTACCATTAAGAGCGCTCCGTTAAACCGTCGCAGATACGTCTCCAGCCAGTCCGCCATGGCGCTGTCTAAATGGTTGGTCGGCTCATCCAAGACCAGTAAATCAGGAGTGGAAAGGAGGACGCTTACCAGCGCAACCCGCTTTCTCTGTCCGCCCGACAGAGTCTCCACACGATCATCGAAATCCGTGAATCCCAGCTTTGTGAGCATGGTTTTCGCCTGACTCTCCAGATCCCACATCGGAAAGTCACCCTCACCTGCGTTCAGCGAAGCGTGGGCATGTCCCTCATTCTCACGGACGATGCTTTCCAGTATCGTATCGCCCTCATGGAACTTCGGATTCTGTGACAAAAAGCGGATATCCAGATTCCGTCCGCGCACCACGCTCCCTTCATCCGGCTCCTCCAGTCCTGCCACGATCTTTAACAGAGTCGATTTTCCCGTCCCATTGATACCGATGAGGCCGATCTTTTCCCCCTCGTTGATGCTGAAGCTGGTATCATCAAAGAGAAGCCGCTCCGTGTATGATTTTGTTAAGTGTTCTATTGTTAATAAATTCATCTCAGTCTTTCGTCTCCCCGTTCCTTAATCGCCGCCTGCGTCTGATCGCCTGAATATGGAAATCAGAAATTCTTCTATTCAATCACCAGTTCCACAGGGCAGTGGTCGGAGCCAAGTACTTCCGTATGGATATCCGCACTGACCAGCCTGTCCTTCAGCGCTTCTGAGACACAGAAATAATCAATTCTCCATCCTGCATTCTTAGATCTTGCGCTGAACCGGTAGGACCACCAGGAGTATATCTCTTCTCTGTCCGGATAGAACCATCGGAACGTATCGATAAATCCTGCATCGAGAAGATCCGTAAACTTTCCTCGCTCTTCGTCTGTAAAACCGGCGTTCTTCCGGTTTGTCTTCGGATTTTTCAAATCAATTTCCTTATGGGCCACATTTAAATCGCCGCAGAAAATAACCGGTTTCTTCTCTTCCAGCCCTTTTAAATACCGGAGAAATGCATCCTCCCATACCATACGGTAAGGCAGACGCGCCAGACCATCCTTAGAATTGGGGGTGTAGCAGGTAACCACATAGTAATCTGAGAATTCGGCGGTTATTACACGGCCTTCATGATCGTGTTCCTCGATTCCGATTCCATACGCCACAGATAACGGTTCTTCTTTGGTGAACATGGCGGTGCCGGAATACCCCTTCTTCTCCGCATAGTTCCAGTACTGATGGTAGCCTGACAGCTCCAGTTCAATCTGCCCTTCTGAGAGCTTACTCTCCTGAATACAGAAAATATCCGCGTCCACTTCTTTAAAATAATCTAAAAAGCCTTTTCCCACGCACGCGCGAAGGCCATTTACATTCCATGATATCAGTTTTTTCATTTCACAGTCTCTCCTTAGACAATAGATAATGTTAGTATAGCATTTTCCATGACAATAGAAAAGATGAATCTTGGTGGAAATTTTCATGCCCTCAAATGAAAATTTTTCAGGTATGACGGTTCTGGTTCCTGTTTACAGACCGCAGCAATGAAGGAATCCCTGAGAATTATTCTCAAGTTGATTCCTCACTGACAGGGTGGTATACTGCCACTGAATACGTGGAAAGGAGGACGAATCTATATGAAGCATTTAAACAGCCTGGCAGCGCTGGCGCTGTCAGTATCCATGGGTATTTCCGGCTGTGCGCTGGCGCCGGCATCCTCTGCTTCTTCTGAGACAGTCTCTTCTACATATGAAAAAAATACGGAAAACACAGAAATCGACACAATCGAGGAAACCGCCGAAACCGTTCCTCCGGATTCTCAGGAGCATGCCCCCGAAACACCGGAAGAAAGCACGTCAGAAACAGAAACGGAAGCAGAAGCAAAAACAGAAAGAGAAAGAGCCGCCGCATTTGCGCAGAAAATAAAAAAAGCCGTCGCGGCGGCCGATATGGAGGAACTGGCAGATCTCTGCGGCTATCCAGTCTGCATTACTCTGGAATACGGAGACAGCCGGGAGCTTGAGACGCGGGAGGATTTTACTGCACTCGGGGCAGATACTCTGTTTACACAGAAAGTAAAAGACACCATCGCCGCAGTGCAGGAATCGGAGCTTGAATTCTGCGGCGCTGGTGTAATGATGGGCGAAAATGGCACAATTGTCTTTCATGACGTAAATGGAACTATGATGATAACAGGAATTAATTTATCTGACTGATCCGATTAAAAGTATCTGTCTGTCAAAAAACATGGGGAGTCCGGCTCACCGGGCTTCCCAGCCCGGAACGTGTCTGAAAACATTTCTATGAAATCAAAAACGGGGGTTCACATAACCGGCACCCATAGCTGAATCTCACTTTCCCCATGTTCGTCCAACTGTTCCCCATATCGGGCAAAATCATACCGTCTGTCCTCGTCAAACCGACAGGTAGAATCCGGAAACCATTCCCCATAAATATACTCCACCACAGGCTGAAGGCTGTCCTCATTTCTTCCGCGGAAGGAAAACACGACACAGCGGCCGGCCGGCAGTGTAAATTTCTGCATTCCCTTCGGAGCCGTGTATTCCTGCATAACCTCCGCGCCCGCAATATACCGAAAAACCTGATCCAGTCCCTTACAGGGGTAATAGGAGTAGTCATTGATCCCGATCAGGAATTCCTTATTCGTACACCCGGAAATTCTGTCCTTTTTTGCATGAAACCGTCTCCAGCATCTTCCGATTCCTGCAAATCCGCCCTTTGTGGAACTACAGTAACCGACGACAGACAGTTCCTTCGCTTCCCTCATGGTTACAGTAATTATCCTGTCTCCCCGCAGCTTTTCCCGGCGGAAAACATCGTATTTCAGCTGAAGAGGGAAAAAATCCCCTTTTTTCCGGTAGCGGGAGGGGCTGTGCTGAAAGTACTTCTGAAACGCTCTGGAAAATGATCGCTGTGTCTCGTATCCGGACGCCAGCGCGATCTCCAGAACCGGGCGGTCTGTCCATACCAGCAGCCGGGCTGCCTCAGTCAGCCTGCGCCTCGTAAGATAGGTGTGCAGGGGAAAGCCGGCCACAGATGCAAACATCCGGTGCAGATGGTATCTGGAATAATGAAAGATGGAGGCTATACTCTCTAAATCCATCTTCTCTTCCATCAGATGCTCTTCTATATAATCTATTACTGCCGCTATTTCTTCTATATTATTTCTTTTATGATTAGCGGCGCCTGCCTCCTGCTGATCCACCGCCTCCGGCTGATTTCCCATACGCTTTCCCTCCGGTTTTTTTCTTTATTATACCAGAAAATACAACCGGTTTTATCACATTTCTTGCTTCCTGCCGCCACAGAAAAAAAGCCGGGATACTACATCTAAGGCAGTTTCCCGGCTCTGATAACTGTATATTTAACTGTTCTCTGCTTTCGTCATCCATTTCTTCCGTTCTACGAAACGTCCCATTACGAAAGCCATGATGCCGACGCCGATTCCAGTCTGAACGCAGAACAGCAGGCTTTCCACCTCCCCTGGGAGCTCACCCTGAATCAGGGTTTCCATAACCGGAGTAAACCACGGCTCATACTCTTCTCCGCGGATCTCCGCCACCATCTGGCTTCCCGCATCATCGGATCCCCCAAATTCTGCACCTTTCAGCGCAAACAGGGGAACGATTGCGATCAGACAGGCAATGACCAGTAAAACGGTTACAATTATTTTCTTATTCTTATCCATCTTATTTTGCCTCCTCGTTACGAGCACTTGGCGGACGTCCTTTGGCCGCTTACGTGCGATACATGTCATCTCCACTTAGTGAGGTTTTTCACGAACTTAGTGGTGTGGCTTTGCAAATCCAATACTGGTTAGCTCCGGCCCGGCATAGGATTCCAGTGCAATGATGATAACCGTGGTGAGTATTCCTTCAATCAGGGCCAGCGGCAGCTGTGTCGGCGCAAACACGCCCAAAAACTTCACCGCCGATAAAGCCACACCGCCCGGCTCCGCAGGATAGGCTAACGCCAGCTGAAAACTGGTTACGCAGTATGTAAAGAGATCGCCAAGGGCAGCCGCAAGAAATACGGATACATAACGGTTTACCTTTAGCTTTCCGCATAATTTATAGATACCAAAGGCCACGAACGGCCCCGCAATCGCCATGGAGAAGGTATTGGCCCCCAGTGTCGTCAGTCCCCCGTGTGCCAGCAGCACCGCCTGGAAAATCAGTACGATAATTCCGAGAATGCTCACGGAGGCCGGTCCGAACAGGATCGCTCCCAGACCGGTTCCTGTCATATGGGAACAGCTTCCCGTAACAGACGGAATCTTCAGGGATGAGATCACAAAAATAAACGCCCCGGCCATGGCAAGCACGGTAATGTTCTTTCTGTTTTGCCCCAGTGTGCGGCGGATAGAGAAAAATCCTGCTGCCAGAAACGGCACGCAGACAGCCCCCCATGCCAGACAGTAGCCAAAGGGCAGATACCCCTCCATAATGTGCATCGCATACGAGACCGGCATCACGCCGAACACAAATGCAAGTGCGACTGCAAGTGTCATGATTCTTCTTTCTTTCTTCGTCATTTCTATTCTCCCTTCAAAAAAAATAAGCACCTTATCCGATGATTCCCACTCATCAGACCGGTACTTTAACGACAGCCCCTCCACTTCGCTTCTATCTCCTGTTTTCACGGAAATATCCGGATTTCCGGACGCAAAAGGGGGCATCGGCCTCCGGTCATCGCTCGTAACCGGACGCATCGTATCGCAACAGGCAGGTCTTCTGACTCAAGGTTCAACACAGCAGCTCATCTTCCCGGTTACCCAGTGATCTATTGAGCCCTGCTCCTCTTTTACAGCGGCGGGACCGTAAGGGACTTTCACCCTTTTCCCTATTATCCTGCGGAGAATTTCACAGGCACCTCTTGCGTAATTCTATTGTATTGTACACTTAACTAACTCCGGCTGTCAAATACATTTGACATTGTCCATTCCTGTTCTTACCGGCACAGCAGTTGTTCCAGTTCCTCCGTATCCTTCACATATGTACCATCCGGCACAATCCCGTGGGCCGCCAGCCGGCTGCACACGTCCATCAGGACCGGTTTTCTTAGATTTGCCTGCACTATCACGCTTTCATCCTGGAAAATGCGGCACGGCGCGTCATCCGCAATCAGGCGCCCTCCGGAAAATACCAGCGCCCTGTCCGCCCATCTCCAGGTAAAATCCACATCATGGGTGGAAATTAAAAGAGTTTTCCCCATATTCCACAGCTTATCCAGAACCGCCTCAAAAATCGCCGCATTCAGCGGGTCCAGCGACGCCGTCGGCTCATCAAACAGAAAGAGCTCCGACTCCATCGCAACAATATCGGCAATACAGACCCGTTTCTTTTCACCGCCGCTCAGGTAATGGGGCGGCCGGTCTTTCATTTCCGTTAAATTCATGCATTCAAGGGCTTCATCCACGCGCCGTTTCACTTCCATGACCGGAAGCTTTAAGTTCATGGGGCCAAAGGATACCTCCGCCGCCACGGTTGACGCAATAATCTGGTTATCCGCCTCCTGAAACACGATTCCAACGTGTTTTCGCAGTTCCTTCCGGTTCTTTTTCGTAATTTCAGTCCCCCGGTATAAGATTCTTCCGGAATCCGGCGTCAGCACCCCGTTCAGGTTCAGAAAACACGTGGATTTTCCTGCTCCGTTGGATCCCAGCACCGCGATCCGTTCCCGCTGTCTGACTGATACATTCACATCCTGAAGCGCAATTTTCTTCCCGTCATAGGAATAACAGAGATGCTCTGTCTCCAGAATCACATCTCCTCCGTTCACCTCCACATACTCACCGCCTTTCCTCTCATTTTCCCTGTACTCCTGCCGGAACACGCAGTTCATGGCCACAGGACGGTTCCCCGCCGCAGCCGTCAGAACACCAGCCATACTGCCGCAGTCATCAGCAGATATCCCACCGCCGCCGCTGCCTGGCCGGCCTTAATCCGTTTCTCCTCCTCCAGGAAACAGAGATCTCCGTCGTAACACCGGGATAATAGAGAGTCATAATACGTGTCCGCCTTTTTTAACGATATCACCAGCAGATTACCGGCGGTACTTCCAAAGGTGCGGCAGGATGTCCTGAAATCACAGGTCCCGAGCCGGGAGCCCGCAGCCTGTTTCATCTGGCTGTAAGTATCGCTCAGCACGAAAATGAAGCGGTAAATCAGGTACATCAGTTCCACGATCATTTTCGGCACGTGAATCCGCTTCATGACTCCGATCATCTCGCTGGCCGGTGTGGCAAGCGTCATCATGTACATGGCACTCACAGCCCCCAGCGCTCTGGTAAACAGCCCCACCGCCTGGATAAGCCCGTTCTTGGTCACATAGAGTGAAAACCACGGAGCACTAATATACCAGTCTCCATAGGGCATTCGCGATATTCCCACCGCAATCGCCACGGTTCCCATAAAAAGGAAAGCGAGCGGAATGGTCAGCAGTTTTAGATACCGTACCGGCGCCAGACCTCCTGCAATCACCGTTATGCAGGCCATGGTAAGAATTACAAATACCGACACCGCCAGTTTGTCCGCCGCGATGCACAGGCAGAGCGCCGCCATGCCCACCGCCATCTTGAGCCCCGCATTCCAGCTTCGAAGCCTTGATTCACAGGCATAGAAATCAATGGAATACGCCGCATCGTGTTTATGACCTCTGTGTATTGTGTTCACCTCCTTTAATTTATTTACCGGCACTGGCCGATATGACTTATTATATAACGGGAGGCGGTGTATGGCAATTGAAATGAAAGATTACTCCTTCCGGGCCGCACGCTTCCGGTACCACACATACCACACCGTAAAAAACACAATCCCATACACCGACGCCAGCGGTACCGCCAGTCCGATATCAAACAGGCTGGCGCCTTCCTTCAGGCTGAACACATATGACAGCGGCACTCTCACAAGAAATGACGCGGTTATTCCCTGCAGCATAACAGGGAGCGACATGCCGTGACCGTTAAAGTAACCGATGTAGCTGAATACAATACAGGTAAGAACCGCCTCAAAGCTGAAGCCCTTTAAGTACTCCGCCGCACGCATAATATATGCCTCATTGGCGGTGAACAGCGACGCCGGAAGATCCCCTCTGAAAAATGTAACCCCAAAGATAAGCACTCCGACACAGACGCCAAGCCCCATGCCTGTGAGCATCGCCTTCCTGGCCCGCTCCTCTTTTCCTGCGCCCACATTCTGGGCCACAAAGGCCGACATGGACTGCATCAGAGCGGAAGGAATCAGCATGACAAAGGAGATAACCTTCTGAGCGATTCCATAGCCGGAAGATGCCTCGAGACCAATACCGTTTACGATGGCACAGAGAATTAAAAATGATATATTTGTCAGCAATTCCTGAAGCGCCAACGGTATTCCCAGCTTCAGAAAGATCGGAATCTCGCGGTTAAACCGGATATCGCTTCTTTTTACCGTAAACGGGAGTTCCTGTCTGCGGATAATCAGCAGGGACAGGACCACGCTGACAGCCTGGGCCAGAATCGTGGCCAGCGCGGCGCCCGCTACATTCATATGAAAGACTGCTACAAAAAGCAGATCTCCAATAACATTGACGATACAGGCAATCAATACAAAGATCAGAGGAAGCTTTGAGTTGCCAAGCCCACGGAAAATACCGCTGATCACGTTATATGCCACTACGAATACAATTCCCACACCGCAGATTCTTACATACTGAACCGTCAGCTCATAGGCCTGCTCCGGGGCATTGAGAAGCGATGCAAACACTGGGGCCATAAGCAGAAGCAGGGCCATAATCACCACGGTGAATATTACAAAAAAACAGACCGTTCCGCCAATAACACCGCCGATCCGTTCATTCCGCTTCTCTCCCAGATACCGGCTGATCAAAACCGTCACGCCCATGACCAGGGCGGTTATAACGAATGTAACCAGGTTAATGACATTGCTTCCCGTGGCTACTGCCGAGATGCCCGCGTCCGTTCCAAACTGTCCCACAACGAGCAGATCAACCGCGCCGTACATCGCCTGCAGGATCAGGGCTCCAAGCACAGGGATCATAAATTTAACAAGCTTTCCCACGATACTTCCCTGTGTAAAATCATCTGATAACGAGTTATTCTTTGACATCATTTCCTCCTTTTTATCGTTCCAGGTTCGCAAGCATGGTTTCCGCGACCCTCATAAATGTATTTAAATCCTCCTGGGGGATCCCCTCTATGAGCAGCTCCTCCGTCTTTTGGATCTCCTGCTGCAGCGCAGTTCTGATTTCATCCGCCGCCTCCGTAAACTGAATTTTTTTGTATCTCCCGTCTTCCTCACTGCTGACCCTCTGGATCATCTTTCTGCTCTCAAGTGTTTTCAGAAGCTCCGTAGCCGTAGACGGACGCAGTCCAAATTCTTTTTCAATGTCCTTCTGGTACAGCGGCCTGTCCCTGCCGTCAACCAGTATGAAATCCAGAATCCTTCCCTGAATCTCTGTAATTCCAAAATTTTTTCCCATTTTTTCTGATCTGCGCCTTAAGCGTATGGATATTTTATTGATAAGTTTTCCGGTGTCCATTGTATTCCTCCAGGTTTTACTGACCTTATGCATTATATAGTTCGGTTCCTAACTATTAAGTTATACCATATTTCAGGCAATTGTCAAGTACGATCAAAAACGCCTCTCCCGCGAATCAGCTTCGCGCCGGAGAGGCGTACCTCATATGATACAGCTAAATATTCAGATTTTTTACGGTTTCCCGTATAATCAATTTATTTTCCAGATAAATCCGCCGGTTATCTATGACACCGTCCTCCAGACGGCGCAGTAGAATCTTCGTCCCTTCCCGGGCGATCTCACCCATGTTCCGCTCCACGGTAGTCAGCTTCATATTCGCGTACCCCGACAGGTCCCAGTTATCGAAGCCGACCAGCGATATATCGTCCGGCACCTTTAACCCAACCTCATTAATCGCCTCACGGGCTCCGAATGCCATCTCGTCGTTAAAGCTCAAAATAGCAGTCAGGTCCTGCTCCAGAAGCCTCTTAGCCGCCTGATATCCGCTGGCATAGCGGTATGTACCATGTTCCACCGGCAGACTGTCCGGATCCAGACCGTATTTTATCATGGAGGCACGCCAGCCGCGGTGACGCATTCTCGTAGAATCCAGATTTGAATTGCCTTCGATAATTCCGATTCTGCGGTGCCCGTTTTCCAGAAGATAATCCATGGCCTTTTCCATCGCTCCGGCCTCATCTGTGGTAACGTTGGGCACGTCCAAAAATACCGTCCGGCAGATCGCCACCATGGGAATCTCCTTATTCAGTACTTCATCCATAAATTCCAGATCGTCATCCTTCTGCGTGAGCACGATAATCCCGTCCAAAAAAGAGGGGTTCAGCGTCCCCGGCTCATGCATATCGATACCTTTGACAATGACATTATATTTGCTTCCCACCACGCTGTAAACCCCGGTCAGCACATCGTGAAGAACAAAGGGGGAACTCATCTTGCTGATGGTAGAGAAATAAAGTCCAATCACATAGGACCGCGACATCTTCAGCTGAATCGCCGCCTGATTCGGCACATATCCCATCTCTTCTGCAATTTTTAAAATACGTTTCTTTTTATCGGATTTGTCCGCATTCGGATCGTTTAAGGCTCTGGATACCGTAGAGTAAGACACCCCTGCTTTTTTTGCCACATCCTTAATTGTAACTGCCATATCCCACACTCCCTGCCATAAATACGTAATAGATTTAGTATACCTTTGACGTCCGAAGATTGCAACACCTTAATTCTCTCAGTTTTACTCAGAGGAAAACAAAAAACAGGCGGAGGTACAGCAACCTCCGCCATTCACTTAACCCTTTACGCCGCCCGCTGCAATACCGTCGATAAACTGATCCTGAGCCAGCAGGAACACGATCAAAGACGGAATGATCGAAATCAGGGACATCGCCAGCACACGGTTCCACTCGAAACCGGTATCCGCGTCCATAGACATCTTCACAAAGATGGAGGCCGGATAACGGGCCGGTGTGTTGACATAAAGCAGCGGTCCCATAAAGTCATTGGAAGACCACATAAACTGGAATAACGCACACGATACAATCGATGGCTTTAACATCGGCACAATCACGTACCATAAGGTCTTGATAGAACCACAGCCGTCAATGGTAGCAGCTTCCTCCAGTTCCTTGGGAATGTTTCTTAAGAACTGGATCAGCATGAATACAAAATACGTGTCCGTCGCAAACAGAGTCGGTACGATCAGCGCCAGATAAATGGGGGAATCGATCCATCCAAATTTATTGAACAGAACGAACTGCGGCACATTGAGTACGACCTGAGGAAGGAACAGCGTGGACATCAGGACTGCAAAGAGTAACTTTTTTCCCTTAAACTCAAACCTGGCAAATCCATACGCCGTTACAGTGGCGGATACAATTGTAAATACTACCTTCGGCAATACGATAGAGTATGTATTGATCATGGCCTTAAAAATGTCAATATCACCGCCATAGCTTTTCAACGCATTTTTATAGCCGTCCAGAGTCGGATTCTTCGGTATAAATCCAATTCCGCTGAATATCTCATTATTTGTTTTAAATGTAGCCCCAACCATCCAGATCAACGGATAAATCATGATGAAGCCTACTACAATCAGCACTACGTAGCGCACGATTGTATTGACAGTCTTTCTTGTCTCTCTCGTCATCTTTTTTACCTCCCGTCCTCATCTGAATAGTAGACCCAGTGCTTCTGGCTGAAGAATGCAACCGCCGTAAAGGTCATAACAATCAGGAACAGCAGCCATGCCTGGGCGCTTGCCAGACCCATTTCGTAGCTCTTGAACGCATTGTTATAAATCAGCATGGAGATCAGCATGGTCGAATTACGCGGTCCGCCCTGGGTAATGATGAACGGTCCGTTGAATTCCTGGAACGCCTGGCACAGCTGGGTAACCAGATTGTAGAAAATAACCGGGGTGATCAGCGGAACTGTAATGCTGAAAAACTGTCTCCATTTTCCGGCTCCGTCGATGGAGGCCGCCTCGTATAGATCTTCCGGCACACCCTTTAAGGCCGCCAGGAAAATCACCATGGCCGAACCAAACTGCCAGACTCTCAGCAGGCAGATTACAAACAGCGCGTGAGAGGGGCTTGCCAGCCAGTTAGGGCCCTCGATCCCCATATAGCTCAGCAGCATGTTTATAATACCGTCGTCCTTAAATACTGCTTTCCACAGCACAGCAATGGCAATGGATCCGCCCAGAATAGACGGAATATAGTAAGCCGTACGGAAGAGATTGACTCCCTTTAACTTAAAGTTCAGAATATATGCAATAAATAACGCAAAAACCAGTTTCAGCGGTACGGTCATGAACGCATACTTCATCGTAACCACAAAGGCTTTTACAATTTTCTTGGTATGGATAATCTCATCATAGTTCATCAGGCCAACTTTGGAAACTCCGTCAAACAAATGATAGTCCGTAAAACTGTATACAAGTGATGATCCAAACGGATATACTTTAAAGATAAGAAATCCGATCAGCCACGGCAGTATGAAGAAAAAGCCTTTATTTTCTTTTACGATCCTCTTAAAGCTCCTTCTTTCTGCGGTTGCACTCTGAGCCGCTGGTTGCTTCATACCGTTACCTCCTCTTTCCTGCGCAGCGGCCTCCGTTACCGGCGGCCGCTGACTGTCACTCATTATTTACTTAACACTTTATTTACACCGTCAATCAGTACTTCTGCAGCTTCATCAATATCGTAATCGCCGTAGCTTAAGCCTGCCATGACATCCCAGTAAACACCTTCGTTTGTTGCCTTTAATGCACTTGCTTCAAATTTTGGATCCAGCGGGAAGGAAACATAGCTTAAAACCTTGGAGTTTGCTTCTGCTACCAGTTCATTTAACAGGCCGTTGTCTTCACAGATCTTAAGGCCTTCTGCGGAACATGGGATTCCTCTTTCAGAACCAAGGATCTTAACACCCTCTTCTTCATTTAACAGGAAGTTGACCAGTGCCGCACACTCAGCCGGATACTTTGTATTTTCAGAAATACCAAAGCACATGGAAACCTTCGCAAAGCCGCCCTTATAGTCGCCCATATCTGCAAATTCTTCCCCTACTACGAATTCCTGGCCTTCATTTAATGCGCCCTGCTGCTTGGTTGCCGCAGAATCCCACTCGAAGATGCCTGCGTATTTGCCTTCCATCCATTTCGGGTTCTTGTCGAAGGAAGCTGCGCCGTCGCCTGCGATGGTTGCGATAGACGGAATCACGTGATCTGCTTCCAGAGACTGAATGAATTCCAGTCCGTCTTTGATCTCATCTTCGGAATACTGAAGTTCATTGTTTTCTACCCAGGCTTTTCCATACTTGGACTCTAAGTAGTAAACCATGAAGATGGTTCTGTCATACTCGTTCATAGCCAGAGGATAGTAATCGTCGCCAAGCTTTTCCTGGAATACCTTTCCGGCTGCTCTTAAATCGGCCAGAGACTTCGGAGTCTCAATTCCTGCCTGATCGTATGTAGTCTTGTTCCAGTAGAAGATTCTTCCCGTCATGGAGATCGGAACGCCCTGCAGTTTGTCTGCAACCGTACACTGAGCCAGGTAATCTTCAGAAAACTGTGACAGATCCAGAATATCGGATAACTTGTTCAGATCATAGAAAGCGCTTCCGTCTGAACTGAAGGAAGTAATCCAGTTCCAGTTAATCTGGTTCACATCAGGCGCTGTTCCTGTGGCAAACTGAGATGACATCTTGTCTTCCCAGCCGTCCCATGCAGAATAAGAAGTCTTTACCGTAATATTCGGATACTTCTTCATGAATGCATCCACTGCAGCCAGGGTAGCTTCGTGTCTTGAATCGCCGCCCCACCAGCTGAAGGAAATCTCGATGGGATCTGTGGTGTTTACCGTCAGGCCTTCTGCCTGCGCCGGTTCCGCTGTAGTTTCAGCCTCCGTTGCTGCCGCCTCTGTCTTGGCAGCCTCTGTCTGTGCCGCCGTTGTCTCCTCTGTCTGCTTTGCTCCATTGCCGCAGCCAGCCAGTCCAGCTGCCATCGCAGCCGCCATTACCAGTGTTAAAGCTTTTTTCCAGTTCTTTCTCATAAGACAATCTCCCTTTCTTTCCTGGGTGCAGTTCTCATTGCTTCGATTTTGCAAAGGTTTGCAGTCCCGTTTTTAAAAATATGCATATCTGCTACATCCCAGCCCCTCGTTTGTGTCTTTTTGCCAGCAAATATACATTGTCTCGTTGATGTTTTTATCTTAACACCATTCTTTTCCCATGTCAATTGTATATTATGCACATCATTTTTTTATCTTTTTATGTATATTTACTAATTTTATTTTTCCAATAATATGATATTATAATAGAAACTGCAAACGTTTGAATTATCAATCTTATTTTATTTTCTATAGATAGAAAAGGAGCATTTAATATGGAAATACTGGACCGCTATATTCATCAATTATTAGATCAGAGCACCCCGGAGTCTCCGATCTGGTATAAGGAAGAAAGCGATGCATCGGCCCCGGCCAAATGGAACTATATGGATGGCTGCATGATCAAAGCGATTCTGGAGCTCTATCATATTACACAAAACAGCAGATACTTGGAATTCGCCGATCATTTCATCGATCACTTTGTCCGCGAGGATGGCTCTATTGTTTCCTATGATCCGGAAGAGTATAACCTGGACAATGTAAATGCAGGCAAGACCCTGTTTGATTTATATAAGCTGACCGGAAAAGAGAAATACCGGAAGGGAATCGAAACCGTATACAGCCAGATTTTAAGACAGCCGCGCACCTCCACCGGCAACTTCTGGCACAAAAAGATTTATCCCAATCAAATCTGGCTGGATGGACTCTATATGGCCCTTCCTTTCTATATGCAGTATGAGGTGGAATACAACAACTGCAAAAACTGTACCGATATTATTGATCAGTTCAGAAACGTCAGGAGGCTGATGAGGGAACCGCTGAACGGCCTGTACTACCACGCATTTGATGATTCCCGGAAGATGTTCTGGTGCGACAAGGTAACCGGGCTCTCCGATAACTTCTGGCTCCGCGCGCTGGGCTGGTTCTCCATGGCTCTCATAGACACCATGGAAATCATGCCGGATTCCTTAAAAAGCCAGCGTTCCGAGTTAAATACCATCTACCGGGAACTGATCGACGCCATGCTCCCTTATCAGGATGAAGAGACCGGCATGTGGTATCAGGTCGTAAACCGGGGCGGTATTTGTCCCAACTACCTTGAGACTTCCGGTTCCGCCATTTTCGCCTACGCCATCATGAAAAGCGTCCGGCTGGGATACTTGCCGGACACATATCTTCCATTTGGTGAAAAGGCATTCTCCGGTATCTGCGATAAGTACTTATCCGAAGAAAACGGGGAACTGCAGCTGGATGGCATCTGCCTCGTGGCCGGCCTCGGCAACACCGAGAACCGGGAGGGAACCTTTGAATATTACATGCGGGAGCCAATTGTGAAAAATGAAGCAAAAGGCATCGCGCCTCTCATACTTGCCTATATTGAAATTCTAATGAGGAAGTAGACCTCCGTCCTTCTCTATACAGCGCTCTTTTTCTTGCAACGCTATGGGGCTTATGGTATCATATGCCATAAGCCCCTTACTTTGGCGCCGGAAAGGACCTGTACATATGAATGAAGCATTTTTTCAACTGATCTCTTATTTTTTCATCTACTCATTCCTGGGCTGGTGCATGGAAATTGCCTATGCGGCCCTGAAAAAGAAACATTTTTATAACCGCGGCGTTTTAAACGGCCCTCTCTGTCCGGTTTACGGAATCGGTATGATCCTGATTCTGACCTTTTTCAGTTCTCTAAAAGAGAGTCTCGTCTTTCTTGCCATCGGAAGCGCTGTCATCGCCACCCTTCTGGAGTTTTTTACCGGGGCGCTGATGGAAAAGCTCTTTAAGAAGCGGTGGTGGGACTACTCTGATTATAAATATAATCTGGGCGGTTACGTCTGTATTCCATTTTCAGCCCTCTGGGGCGTGGGCGCTGCCCTTACACTACGGTTTATCCATCCATTGATCCATATGATGATCAGCCGGGTTCCCGCCCTGGCCGGACAGATTATCCTGATCGCCGGACTCGTAATCCTGGCCATGGATTTTATCAGTGTCCTCGGCGTGGTCTTCCAGGTGCAGAAATACAACACCCGTGTGGAAGAACTGGCGGAAGGCATGCAGCAGATTTCCAACAGGCTGGCCCGCGCCATTTTTACCCGGATCGAAAAACGTATGGCAAAGGCCCATCCCGGAGCGGCGGAGGAACACCCGGAGGCAGACACCGGTTCCCGCGTAAAAACCCGTTCCTGCGAGGCGGTTCCGGCCGTCTTTGCCGACGGCTGCTCGTTCCATAAGCTTGTCTGGCTGTTCTTTATCGGGGCATTCCTCGGGGATATCACCGAGACCATCTTCTGTTACGCAACCTCCGGAATTCTGATGAGCCGCAGCAGTGTGGTCTATGGACCGTTCAGCGTCGTATGGGGTCTCGGAGTCGTGGTCCTCACCATGATGCTGCACAAGTATAAAGACCGCGACGACCGCTATATTTTCCTGTTCGGTACTGTGGTTGGCGGCGCCTATGAGTACATCTGCAGTGTATTCACGGAGATCGCCTTCGGAACCGTATTTTGGGATTACAGCAAACTTCCCTTCAACCTGGGCGGAAGAATCAACCTTCTGTACTGTTTTTTCTGGGGACTCGCCGCTGTTGTCTGGATTAAGATTCTCTATCCGCGCATCTCAGCGCTCATCGAACGGGTCCCGGTAAAGACCGGAAAGATTCTAAGCTGGCTCATGATTGTCTTTATGACTGTTAATATCATAATCTCGGCCATGGCACTGGCACGCTATTCAGACCGTCAGACTGGCAAAGAAGCGGCCAATTCCATTGATTACTTTCTGGATGACCATTTCCCGGATAAGAGGATGGAATGGATTTATCCAAATGCAATTGTCAAAGACAATTCCGCCGTGCAGCCGTAATGTTTCAAACTCCGGATTCCCGTTAAAGAAAGCCTCCACTTTTCAGTGGAGGCTTTCCTGCCTGTCTGCCATCGATCCCGGCAGGCACTGCCATGTTTTATTTATTCATTCTCCTGCATCTGCTCATCAGTCAGAGTAAATACCTGTCTCTTACGTGCCATCTCATCGCTTGCCAGGTACTCATCGTACGTAGTGATCTTATCGATCAGCTGGCCGTTCACGATTTCCATAATACGGTTAGCAGTCGTCTCCACGATCTGATGGTCACGGGAGGAAAAGATCAGCACACCCTGGAACTTCACCAGACCGTTGTTTAATGCTGTAATGGATTCCATGTCCAGATGGTCAGTCGGCTCGTCGAGCATCAGCACGTTAGCGCCGGAAATCATCAGCTTGGAAAGCATACAGCGCACTTTCTCACCACCGGATAAAACGCGTACCTTCTTCACACCGTCTTCGCCGGCAAACAGCATACGTCCCAGGAATCCGCGGACATAGGTCGCCTCCTTCTCAGGAGAATACTGCGTCAGCCAGTCCACGATGGTATCATCGTTGTTGAACTCCGCACTGTTGTCCTTCGGGAAATAGCACTGACTTGTGGTAAGTCCCCACTTATAATCGCCTTCATCCGGCTCCATCTCTCCGGCAAGAATCTTGAACAGCACCGTTTTCGCCTGCTCGTTGGGCCCAACCAGGGCCACCTTATCTTCTCTGTTTAAGATGAAGGAGATATTGTCCAGCACCTTCACACCGTCGATGGTCTTGGATAAATTCTGTACGGTCAGCACTTCGTTTCCGATCTCACGGGCCGGACGGAAATCAATATACGGATATTTACGGCTGGATGGTTTGATGTCATCCAGTTCGATCTTTTCAAGCGCACGTTTTCTGGAGGTCGCCTGTTTGGACTTGGAAGCGTTGGCGGAGAAACGCTGGATAAACTCCTGCAGCTCCTTGATCTTCTCTTCCTTCTTCCGGTTGGCCTCTTTCATCTGCTTCACCATCAGCTGGCTGGACTCATACCAGAAATCGTAGTTACCGGCATACAGCTGAATCTTGCCGTAGTCGATATCCGCGATCTGGGTGCAGACTTTATTTAAGAAATAACGGTCATGGGATACCACGATTACCGTATTTTCAAAATTAATCAGGAACTCCTCCAGCCATGCGATGGCATCGAGATCCAGGTGGTTCGTCGGCTCATCGAGAAGCAGAATATCCGGATTACCGAATAACGCCTGGGCAAGCAGTACCTTTACCTTCTGGGCGCCGTTTAATTCCTTCATGTATTTGTAGTGATACTCCGTCTCGATACCGAGGCCGTTTAATAAGTTGGCCGCGTCAGACTCTGCTTCCCAGCCGTTCATGGAAGCAAATTCGCCTTCCAGCTCAGCTGCTTTGATGCCGTCCTCATCCGTGAAGTCTTCCTTCATATAGATGGCATCTTTTTCTTTCATGATCTCATACAGTCTGGCATTTCCCATAATAACCGTGTCCAGAACCTGGAACTCGTCATATTTAAAATGGTCCTGCTGGAGGAAGGAAAGCCTCTGGCCGGCCGTCATCACGATATCGCCGCTTGTTGGCTCCAGCTGTCCTGATAAAATCTTCAAAAATGTAGATTTCCCGGCTCCGTTGGCACCGATCATGCCGTAGCAGTTGCCCTCTGTAAACTTAATATTTACATCTTCAAACAATGCCTTCTTGCCAATACGTAAGGTTACATTATTCGCACTAATCATTCCCAATAAATTCCTTTCTTCAAATGCCGCTCACTCTGCCAATATTTCAGTGCCGCCCGGCGGCACTCGTGAGCAGGCACCCTCTGCGGGAGTTTCCGCTCACACAAAACAGGGCTCATACGGCCCCGTCTCTCATCTCTCTTATTTTACATGAAAATCCCGAATTTGCAAGCCTTTTATCAAAAAAGCCTGTAAATCCGGTGATTTTCAGCTGGATCTTCATATTCTATTTGGCGGACTCTACTTTCAGCGGGAAATTAGCCTCGCAGCCTGCGTCATAGCTCACTGTTACATACGTCACTTTTACCATGGCGCCGCTGCCGTTGCTGTCATCAGTGGCCTGCCCCAGTACACCTGTATTAAGGCCTTCGCAGTTATCTTTTAAGAAGCCCGTATCTTCCCCTTTTTCATTCCGGATCGTAAAGCTGCTCATGGCCTGATCCGTTACGCTTCCGGTCATGGTCTTCACTTCCATGTCCTCCTGGGCATCCAGCACCAGCACGATCGCTGCATTAGCGGCGTCATCTCCGGAGATCTCCCCCTTATAAATGATGGAAACCGGAATTCCCACCTTCAGCTCATAGGACGTCTCGATCACCACGCCGTTCAAGTTAAATTTCACTTCCGCATCGCCGTTTTTAACGGTCATATCCTCCAGCGTATCCGATACCGATACCACATCACACGTCAATATCTTAAACTCTGCGGTATCGCCCGGCGCCTCCAGCGTCGCGGCCGGCGTTGTCGCCGGTTCCTTCGTCTCCGGTTCCGTCACGGCAGGGGCCGGTGTCGTCTCCGTATTACTGGCTGATTTTCCGCAGGCCGTAAATGCGAGGGCCGCGCAGACCGCCATTATCACAATCAGGGTTCGTTTCATTTGCATCCTCTTCTCTCTGTTATATACTGTCATGATCTTATTGAGTGCTCATAGTATATCATCCGATTGTGAATATTGCTTTGCTTTTTTCTTAATTTTTGAGAGAACCGTATCCATCGCCGTAACGGCCAAGAAAACTCTGCGTGCGCTCATGACTGGAAGTGAAAACTTCCTCCGGTGTTCCCTCTTCCACGATCAGGCCGTCGGCCATGAAGATGACGCGGTCGGAGATATCTCTGGCAAATGCCATCTCATGAGTCACGATTACCATGGTGATCTGTAAATCGGCCAGAGAACGAATCACTTTCAGCACTTCCCCTGTAAGCTCCGGGTCCAGCGCGGAGGTGGGCTCATCAAAGAACAGAATCTTGGGATTTAAGGCGAGAGCTCTTGCGATGGCAACCCGCTGGCACTGACCGCCCGAGAGCTGGCAGGGGTATGCCTCCGCCTTGTCCTCCAGCCCCATCTTGCGGAGCAGATCGTATGCTTCGCGGATGACCTCATCCGCCTTTCGCTTCTGAACATGAATCGGCGCGTCAATGATGTTTTTCAGCACATTGTAATGGGGAAATAAGTTGAAATTCTGGAAAACGAGTCCGTAATTTCCCTGAATCTCCTTCAATTTTTCTTTTCCGGCATAGACGGCCGTTCCATCCGGGCCGTTCCATGCCGCCTTCTCTCCCAGGTACAGGAGCTCGCCGCTGTCCATCTTTTCCAGCATTGTTGCACAGCGAAGCAGGGTGGACTTTCCGGACCCCGACGGACCAATGATGGAGACAATCTCGCCTTCTTCCACAGATAAGGAGATATCCTTCAGCACGCCCTGTCCGTCAAATGATTTTTTGACATGTTTCATTTCCAGCAGATACATATGGGTTCTCCTCCTTATTGGTAGTAATCCAGCCGTTTTTCCGCGTATTCCATAATAACGGCTACCAGCAGATTAAATATGTAATAGAACAGTCCGGCCGCCACAAAGGGAATCAGACTCGTCTGGGAAGATGCCAGCGCCTTTGCCACTGCAAACATCTCCAGCACGCTGATGGTAAATGCCAGGGAAGTATCCTTGACCAATGTGATAACCTCGTTTGTTACCGAAGGGAGAATCCGCTTCATCACCTGAGGAAAAATGATCCGGAAAAACGTCTGTGTCTTCGAATACCCCAGCAGCTTCGCCGCCTCATACTGGCCAACCGGCATGGACTGGATTCCGCTTCGGTATATTTCCGCAAAATATGCCGCATAATTGATGACAAAACCGATGAAGGCCGCCCATAGACGGTAGTTGTTGCCCACTTTAATTTTAAACAGATAATACGGACCGAAATAGACCACCATCAGCTGCAGCATCAGAGGCGTTCCCCTCATGACTGAAATATAAAATTTTACAATGGTTCTGATTACAGGATTTTTCGACATCCTGCCAAAGGATATGAAAAGTCCCAGAGGAAGTGAAAAAATAAGCGTCACAAAAAAGATCTGGATGCTGATCCACATGCCTCCTGTCAGCTGTGAAAAAATCTTTGTTAAAGTCATGGTATTCCCCTCTTATCTTCTCCATGGTTTCAAACAGGGGCCAGGCCCAAAAAAGGGTAAGCCCCTGCTGTCTGTCTCTATTTACCGATCGTTGTAATATCCTTATCGAACCATTTTTCGGAAATCTTCGCCAGGGTGCCGTCTGCCGCCAGCGCTTCCAGCTGTGCCTGCACCTGATCCTTTAAGGCGTCATTCCCCTTCTTGAAGCCGACTGCATAATTTTCCGCGGCAAGCGTTTCATCCAATACGATAAAATCAACCTGTCTCTGCTCGATCTGGAAACGCGCTACTACCTCGTCCATGGCAATCGCGTCAACCGCGCCCATCTGTAAATCCATAAAAGCCGTATTATAATCCGGCGTGGTCTGAAGTGTTCCAAACGTACCGGTCAGGTCCGGGTCATCTTTTAACGCCGCTTCCGCAGAAGACTCTGCCTGAACCTCCACTACCTTTCCCGCTAAATCTGCCAGTGTCTTAATGCCGGACTCAGCCGTCACCACAAATACCTGCTGGTTCGCCATATAAGCTTCCGTCCATGTATAATCGTCCTCACGGCCCGTCATGGTAAATCCGTTCCAGATACAGTCAATATTGCCGGATTCCAGCTCCATGTCCTTAGCCGCCCAGTCAACCGGCTGCGGAACGAATTCCATTCCGAGACGTTTGGCAACCTCTTCTGCCACCTCCAGATCAAAACCGGTATACTCACCGTCATCGCCCACATACCCCATAGGCGGAAATTCCTGATCAAATCCTACCGTAAACGTACCGCCCGCGGCTCCCGCCTCAGAAGCCTCTGTCTCCGGCGCCTTCGTATCTGTATCGGTATCTGCGGCAGCCTCCGCTGCCGTTGTCTCCGCCTCTTTCGCCGTAGTTCCAGCGGTCTCCGCCGCCGTATTGCCCGCTGCCTGTCCGGAACATCCGGACACCACCGCCATCATTCCCAGGGCTGCCGCCATTAAGATTGCTCTCTTCTTCATAATTGTTGTTTCCTCCTCTGCATTTTCATGTGCTACCATGGTAGCATACTAAAGTATTTCTGTAAAGCAGAATTTTAATCTTTTGCTCTTATTTGCAGAGTGTCCGGCATACAGCTAAAAGTCCGGGCCGGCCCAACGCGTCTTTCTTTGGCGCGTTCGGCTGACCCGGACTTTTGGTGTCTCTTTTTTATGCATTTGACCTTTCATCCAGATACTCCAGAATCTCCTGTGCGTTCGTATCCGGTTTTACTTTCTCGAAGACCTTTTCAATCACACCGTTCTCATCGATCACGAAGGTGCTTCTGACCACGCCCATGGATATTTTTCCATAAAGCTTTTTCTCCTGCCAGACGTCATACGCCTTTATGGCCTCCAGCTCCGGATCGGAAACCAGAATGAAGGGAAGTTCGTGTTTTTGGGCAAAGTTACTGTGGCTCTTTACACTGTCTTTGCTCACTCCAATGACTTCCACGCCTCTCTGCTGATATCCCGCATATGCGCCGGCGAAGGCACACGCCTCACGGGTACAGCCCGGTGTGTTGTCCTTCGGATAAAAATAGAGAACGACCTTCTTCCCCAGAAAGGAGGAAAGTGTTACGGGATTGCCGTCCTTATCGTTTAATGTAAAGTCTGGTGCTTTTGTTCCTGCCTGCAGCATAATTTAGTACCTCCAAATTTAAAATAGTGATGATTCTTTTTATTCGCCAGGCCATGGCGGCAGATGAAACGCCCGGGTTCCCGCCTGCCGGCTATAAAAATTCTTTCAGCTCCTTAAGCGACCGGATCTCCTGGCTGACAGTGACACCGGCGGTGTTAAGGGCCCCCTGCGGATTAAACCAGCAGGTATCAATTCCCGCCGTATTTCCGCCTTTTATATCTGAATTTAAGGAGTCTCCCACGATCAGGGTTCCTTTCCTCTCCGCTCCCGGCATCGCCTCAAAACAGCGGTCAAAATACTCTTTCTGCGGCTTCTGGTACCCGACCTCCTCGGAAATAAAGGATTTCTTAAAATACTGGTCCAGACCGGAATCCGCCATCCGCATCTTCTGAGTCTCTGTAAAACCGTTTGTCACCACATACAGATCATACCGATCCTGTAAATACGTAAGCACCTCCACGGCTTCCGGCATGACGATGGCGGTATGATTCAGGATTTCTCTGTATCTGTGCTCAGTCTGTATCCCGTCAGCACTGATGCCATGGGCCTCAAACACGGCGCCGAATCTGGTATCCGTGATATGGTCTTTCGTAATGAGACCTTTCTCATAGGCATCCCATAAGCCGCGGTTCACCCTGCGGTACGTCCCGATTAAATCCACCGTCCGGCATACCCCGTTTTCTTCATACTCTTTGAATACACTGGCAAGCCCGCGTTCCTCCGCAGAGTCAAAATCGAGAAGCGTTCCGTCCACGTCGAAAAGGATGGTCGTATATTGTTTCATGAAAGTTTCCCCCTCCGGCCTTATTCTCCATCCCGATACACGATTTTCCCGTCACAAATTGTATATTTTACTTTTCCATACAGTCTGCTTCCGGTAAACGGTGAATTAGAAGATTTTGATGCAAATTCCCCTACGGTCCACTCTTCCTCCGGATCAAAGAGCACCAGGTCCGCCGCCTTTCCTTCTTCCACAGAACCGGAATCCAGATGATAGAGCTTCGCCGGATTAAGGCTCATCTTCTCCATCAGCTGAAGCAGGCTTAAATGGCCCGGCCGAACCAGATTTGTAATTGCCAGTCCCAGCGCCGTCTCAAGCCCGATGATCCCGCTGGGCGCCTGCTGAAGCGGTCTGGCCTTCTCTTCCTCACTATGCGGGGCGTGGTCCGTGGCAATCATATCAATGCTGCCATTTTTCAGGCCCTCTATAATAGCCTGGCGGTCCCGTTCCGTCCGGAGGGGCGGGTTCATCTTCGCCAGCGTCCCATGCTCCAGAACGGCTTTTTCCGTCAGCGTAAAGTGGTGCGGCGTAACTTCCGCGTATACACGCGCTCCCAGCTCCTTCGCCAGCTTCACCATCCGCACCGCGCCCTCGGAGCTGATATGCTGAATATCCACCTCGGCCCCTGTGTGCAGGGCGATCATGCAGTCACGGGCCACCAGAGAATCCTCCGCCAGTGCGGGCGATCCATAGATCCCCAGCTCGTCCGAGACAGCCCCGTGATTGATTCCATTATTGACAATAAACGCCGGATCTTCCTCATGGAAGCTTAACGGCAATTCCAGACGCGCCGCCTCCTCCATGGCTGTCTTTAAAAGCTTTTCATCCATAATCGGTATCCCGTCATCGGTGAAGCCCGCAGCGCCATGGGCTTTCAGCGCCTCCATGTCGGTCAGTTCCTTCCCGGCGAGTCCAACCGTCACCGCGGCGGCCTGAAGCACATGAATCCCGGTCTTTTTCCCCTCCTCGAGAACGTACCGGAGCGTCTCCACATTATCCACCGGCGGCTTCGTATTCGCCATACAGACAACCGTCGTAAAACCGCCTTTTGCCGCAGCGGCAGCGCCGGTATGAATATCTTCTTTATACGTAAGTCCCGGATCCCGGAAATGGACGTGTACATCCACAAGTCCCGGCGCCGCAACAAGTCCCCGGCCGTCGATGACCGTATCAAATTTATCCTCCGGCTCCGCGCACTCTCCAACGCGAAGAATGGTTCCGTCCGAAACAGCGATGTCCCCAATCCTGTCGAGTCCATTTCCCGGACTCACAATCCGGACATTTTTTATCAGCATCCTCATGCCGTACCTCCTTATCATGAGCACTCCGCCCAGCCATTTACCGGCTTCACAGACTGCCCTGTTTCTCTTCTTTTTTCGAAAACACCTTAAAAATCCCCTGCGGCAGTTCAAACACAAACACAATCCCCAGGACGATGGCCACTGCCACCTTAAGAGCCATAAAGCCAGTCTGAGACGCCTTGTCCAGCTCATTTGTCACAATATAATAGGCGGTCCAGTATACCCCGGCTCCCGGTACCAGCGGAAATATGCCGGAAATCAGAAATATGGTAACCGGGCACCGCTCCCTGACCGCAAACAGCCGCGACAGCAGGATCACTACGATTGTGGCAAGCAGCGCCGCAGTCGGTGCGGTACAGCTCTGAATCAAAATGGAGTAAACACCCCAGCCAGCTCCGCCGATCAGACCGCAGTATGGATAATACCTTGTGGGAACCCCGAACAGAAGGGAAAACGAAACCGTCCCTCCAATGGCAGCCACCACTGAAATCAACAGCGTCACAGCATCACACCTCCCGTCAGTTGATGGAACACGCTGAACACGAGTCCAACCCCCATGGCAATACAGAAAAATACCAGCAGAGCGTCCAACATCCGCACAGAACCGGAGATATAGTCGCCATCCGCAATATCCCTGATGGCATTGGTAAATGCGACTCCCGGTATCAGAGGCATAATAGAACCAATAATCATGAAATTTAAATGCTGCCCTATGGAAAACAGATACATCACAGAGCAGAGAAAGGTTACCAGTGCTCCGCCTCCGATATTTCCAACGATTTTCGATAAATGAGGACCGCTGATGTACAGCACATAGAAATACAGAAGCACACCGGATACAAACGCCGCCGCACTGTCTGTTAAATTACCTCCGAACAGCATGCAGAAGCAAGCGCTTCCCACACCGGAAGCCAGAATCTGCATGGTCTTCGTCTTTCCCGGCATAACGCGGATCTCATCAAGCCGCTCCCTCACTTCACCGATGGTATACCGTCCTTCCACGATCTCCCTGGACAGCTGGTTAACCGCAGCCACCCGGTTTAAATGGACCCCGCTAACCGGGATATGCTGAACCTTGGCGAAGATCTCCTCCCGCGTGCTGCCGGAGGTAATGAATATTCCATTGCTCAGTACAAATGCATTCTCCGACTCAATTCCGTAATAGCGGCATATTCTGTCTACCGTCTCCTCCACCCGGAAAATCTCGGCTCCATTTTCCAGCAGAATATGGCCCGCCTGCATCGCGGCATCCAAGATTTCCCGCTGTTCCTCCCCGTTTAACTCACACGAAACGCTCATCTTCCTCCGTAAAGACCTCCCCATCCCCAGTAATCTCCTGTATTCTGTCTCTGTAACCGGCCGAGCAGTCCAGCGCTCTCATCTTCCCTATCACAGAATAATCTCCCCAGCAGTGCATGGGAAATACATGTTTTACATCGACTTTATTCAAAAACTCGTCCATTCCCAGATAAAAGTCGTCTTCCTGCCTCGGATCCAGCGGCAAAAATGCCACATCTATATACATACCCGCCATTTTATCAATCTGTGCGCTGTATTTTTTTGCCATGGAATCGTTCCAGTTATCCGGCTCGCCTTCCCATCTCCAGTTATTTAAATCTCCCGCATGATAGATCGTTCTGCCTTCCGCCTCAATCAGAAACGCCACACCTTCATCCGTTGATTTATAAGTATGTATGGTTAACATTCCGCCATTTTCCAGCCTGTATTCCGCCGTCTCTCCTGGCTTCATGGAATCCGTGACCGGTAATGCCTCTTCCGGCAGGCGCTTCCTCCAGATATCACCAGACAGGACAAACCGAACGTTTTCATGTTTCTTTATCAACTCAAATATCACCGGTGAATAGTGGTCCCCGTGCCTGTGGCTTGCCAATACCAGAAGCGGCTTTTCCCGCTTCAGCCCGGGAATCACTCCCTCTGTATAATCAAACAGCAGATAAACCGACTCCAGTTCCACTAAAAAAGAGCTGTGGTGGATATAAGTAATCTTCATATGACGCCTCCTTTCCCGATATCCCTATTCTGTTATAACGGAAGGCGTTTGTCAACTTTTTTCTTCTGTAAAAACAGGGGACTGCCGCCAGAAATTTATCCTGTATAATCAGAAAGGGCGGAGACACTCGTCTCCGCCCAAATAAAATACCTTTTTACTGCAACAGTTTATGTCAGTTCTGATTAGTTAGCTGCTGTTGTAGCTTCTTCTGTTACTGTTTCTGCGTCTTCAAGAGATGCTTCTTCAACTTCTTCGGAAGACTCTTCTGCGGAAGCATCCTCAGATTCTACTGCTTCTGTTGTTTCTGCGTCAGCAGACTCTGCATCTGTAGTTTCATCTGCAGCTTCTTCTGTTGTTACTGCTTCTGTAGTTGCTTCTGTTGTAACTTCAGCTTCTGTTGCTGCAGTTGTCTCAGCTGTTGTGCCGCTGCCACATGCAGAGATAGATGCCATAGTTAATACTGCGATGCCTGTAAGTACGAGTTTCTTTGCTGTCAATTTCATAATTGTTCTCCTCCTTGCGACTACATAGGTGTCTTTTTGTTATGTCTTAGAATTATGTCATGACCTTCGGTTGTCCTATGCCCTCAAGTCGAAAGTCAGTTTATCACTCCAAACGTTTAAAGTCAATGTTCTTTCTGTGATTTTTTTCTTAATTAAAAGTCACCCGATTTCTTAAAATTTATTACAATTGACAAAAGCGGTTCTAAACTGAAAACTATGAAAATATACTCTTGTAACCATACTGTACTTTTTTAGGTGTCCGTTATGCCATGTGATTATGCACTATTATTCGCCGTTATATCGCAGTGTTTTTTGTATATTTTTTTGCTATTTTCCTTTGTTTTTGTGTTTTTACCACGTTTATGGTGGTTTCCACCCCAATTTCCATTATTTACCGCTGGCAGTAGCTTTCAATCGCCCGGCTCATAAATTCGGCTGTATGTTCTCCGAACTGATCGATATTTTCTTTAAAACGTCCGTCCTCCACGTACATTTTCCCCAGTCCCTCCAGGATTTCCAGGGTGCATTCGTAGTAGTTTTCGGTAATATGGTTCCTCCATCGTTCCACCAGTCCGGCCGCGCGGCTGCCATCCGGCGCTTCACCCGCCTGGACGCACTCCGCAAATTCCCGGAAAATATCACTCATCTCTCCATTTAAATCCTTCCATTTTTCCTCACTGTAACCGGAAGTCTTCTTTTCGCTTTCGCGGTATGCTTGGGTATCACCCCAGCGTTTCTTCGCTTCATTGGCGTACTTTTTCTTTGCTTCTTCTATCTCGTGCATATCAAATTCCTGAAAACTCATGGTATTTTCTCCTCTCATCATACTGTCCACCAGTCCGGTAAGCCGGCGCAGCCGCTCGATCTTCAGCAAAAGCAGCGACTTATGGGCCGCAAGCGCTTCCTGGCGGTCATAGTCAGGCTTCGACAACATGTCCTTGATTTCCTTCAGGGGAAAATCCAGTTCCCGGTACAGCAAAATCTGCTGCAGCACTGCCAGCGCCTCTTCGTCGTAATAACGGTATCCTGCTTCCGTCGTGTCGGTTGGTTTGAGCAGTCCTATCTCATCGTAATAATGGAGTGTGCGCACACTGATATTCGTTAATTTTGCTGTCTCGCTTACTGTCAGTCTCATAGTTATCACCGCCTTCTTTTTTACTATAATGTATGACGCAGCGTGAGAGTCAAGAGTTTTATTTATTCTGATAAAATAAATATCTACTAAAATTTACAATAGTGCTGATTTCCCATTTGCGCTTTGTTTTCTCTATAGATTATAGCAAAAGATAGTTTTACATGGTACCCCATATCGTAATATCCGCTCAATTGGATATACTGCAATCAGATGGTCCGATACTCCTTCGGCGACATCCCCATCACCTTCTTAAACACCTTGGAAAAATACTTCTCATCCCGGAACCCCACTTTATACGCAATCTCATACGTCTTAAAGTAATTCTGTTCCAGATAGCAGCATGCCCTTTCGATGCGCACCCGATTGAGATAGTCGATAAATCCGCACTGGAGGCTTTTCTGGAACAGCGTCGAGAGATAGCCTCCGGTTATTCCCAGGATTTCCGCGGTGCCGCTGAGCGTGATATTTTCCATGTAATGCTCAGCAATGTACTCTTTTGCCCGCTTTACCAGCTGATTGGTTCCGTTCTCTTCTTCCTGGACACACGGCTCTTCCAGTCCCGTGCCGTCATCTACCAGCCGGTTTAAGCACTTTAAAATATCCGCGGCCCGCGCCGGTTTTAATAAATATTCCTTTGCCCCGAAACGCAGCGCCTGCTGTGCGTATTTAAATTCATCGTATCCGCTTAAAATTACTACGATGGGATGCAGACCCGCCCGCTGCGCCTCCTTCATGACATCGAGGCCATTTTTCAGCGGCATCTGGACATCCAGAAGCAGAATATCCGGCTGATACTTTAAGAGCAGATCGATCGCCTCCTGGCCATTTTCAGCCTCATATATCTTGTCAAACCGGTCCGTATGGAGCCGGATATATTTCGCCACACCACGGCGGATTACCTCTTCGTCATCTGCGACTAACAGTTTTACCGACACTTCTGTTCCTCCTCGTTATAAGCGCTTAAAGACCGTATTTTGGTCTCTTACGTGCGATACATGCCATCTCCGCTCAGCGCGCCCCCTTTATCGGGCATCGTAAAATCGTTCCCGAACTTAGTGGAGCGGCTTCTCAAAAGGAATACATAGAATTACTGTGGTACCCTTTCCCACATCACTTTGAATCTCCAGTTCGAAATCTCCATGATACCTAAGCTCCAGGCGCTCTTTGATATTTTTAATTGCATACCGCCCGATTCTCTGACGGGCGTACTGAGCCGGTTCCTCCTCCCAGATATCGTCGATCTGGTCCTGGCGCATGCCGATCCCCGTATCCTTTATCTCGAACCGGATCTTTCCCTTATCCAGGCTTCCGGTTACCGTCAGATAGCAGGGTATACTGACATTTTCAAACCCGTGAACAATGGCATTTTCCACAAATGGCTGCAGGATCAGCTTGGGGATATATGCCGACTTCACCTCGTCCGCCACGTTGATTTCATAGTGAAGACGCCTGGAAAAACGCATTTTCTGTATCTGTAAGTACCTGGATACCAGTTCAATCTCCTGGGCTACCGTGACTTCCTTCTTCCCCTGGCTTAAAACGAGGCGGAACAGCTGTGACAGGGCCAGAATGCTTTCCGCAATCTCGTCGTTATCCGCTTCCGTGGCCTGCCAGTATAAGGAATCCAGCGTATTATACAGAAAATGCGGGTTAATCTGAGCCTGAAGTGCAGCCAGCTCGCTCTCTTTTTCCTGAAGAGTAATGACGTAATTTTCGTCAATCAGTGACTTGATATCTTCCACCATTTTGTTAAAGCATTCCGCAACCTCTCCGACTTCATCCCTTGTTTCCACCTCCACCCGCTGGTCAAAATCGCCGGTCGAGAATTTGACGATGGCTTCGCTGACCCGTTTTAACGGCCTGGTCACAATATTGGAAATGATGAGGAGCAGGGGAAGGAGCCCAAGCAAAACTCCAATCATCAGGGTAATCGGCATATAGGCGATATCCGTCAGCTGCATCTGCCTGCTGTACCGGGGCACCACCTTGACAATGATGCTGGAATTCTTCTCTTTCTGACTGCAAACCACTTGATAGTCTCCAAATGTAAAGTTATGTTTGCGCTCCCGATAGTCCTCTTTTATAAAATCGTCTGATTTTAAGTATTCGGCCACCTGTGTCGGAATGCTGCCGCTTCTCGAGAGCTCGCCGCCAAATTTATCCAGAATCAGCACGCCTTCCCTGTCGCTGTGAAGAATCCCCTCTCCCAGCTTTTGAAAGACCTCCTGGCTGACACCGATGACAATATACCCCAGCGTCTTCTTCTGAGTCAGGTCAAAGATTCCTCTATATAAGACTAACTTATCAGAACGGTTGGTATTATAAGTTTCTTTATCGTATTTACTTACACTCCGCCATAAGATCCCGTTGTCGCTGGCCAGCGTATCCCGGTAGACCGCCGTCTTCTTAACGGTCTCCAGATCCGGTACATAGGCACTGGCATCCATACACCGCAGATAAGGGCGCACCCCGTTTTCCGGGTAAATGCCAATGGTTTTAATATGGCCTTTCAGCGCTACCATGTCCTGTACGATCTGCATGGGAGCCGCCTCCAGCCAGAGTTTTGCATTCTTGTTCAGCTCTTCCGCATTTTTCGCTGTCAGCAGGGCATGCACCTCGTCGTTAATGCAGAAATAGGTGGAAAAATCCTTAATATCGGACTGGAGGACAAAAATACTTTCCGCCAGAGCATTGACACTGCTCCTGTCATTTTCCAGTCTGCTCTCCAGGTCTTTATTATAGTTGTAAAAAAGAAGCACGGCGCATATGAGAATCAACACCGGCGTGATAATCAAATACCCATAAAAAATCAGTTTCATTTTTACACTTAATTGATTTACCCACTGTTTTATCTTCTTCATAGCCGTACTTCCTTATAATCATTCTGATCCGGGTGTTCCACCCGCTAAACTATCCGCCCTTTTTCTGGGCGCGCCTAACCTTTTACCGCTCCCATAGCCACACCTTTCGTAATATGTTTATTCAGCAGAATATATACAATCACCGCCGGCGCCGCTGTCAGAGCCATAGCCGCAAACTGCACGGCGTAATTGGATGAATACTGGCCGGTAAACTCCAGAACCGAGAACGGAAGCGTCTTCCATTTCGGTGAACTTAAGTAGGTGCTGGCCATCATAAATTCATTCCAGTTGTTCAGAAACGTCATGATCGACACCGTGGCGATGGACGATTTCATCATGGGCGTGATAATCCGGAAAACGATCCGGTAGATCCCGCATCCGTCCATAACCGCCGCCTCCTCCAGCTCAACCGGAATGGATTCCATAAAGCTGGACATCAAAAACAGACCCTGGGGAAGTGAAAATGCCACGTACGGGATCAGCAGCGCCCAGATGGTATCGGTCAGCCCCAGCTGATTGAATATCTTATAATTGGGAAGCAGCGTCGCATGAATGGGAATCATCATCCCCATGAGCAGGAGCGTCTTCACAAGGCCCCTTAATTTCCAGTTCATTCTGCGGCATGCGAAGCCTGCCATAATCGATACAAGAAGCACCAGGATGACCGCCAGTCCGTTTATCAGAATACTGTTTTTTAAGTATAGCAGAAAATGACCGTCTATAAAAGCTTTAACATAATTTCCCCACTGGATCTTCTTCGGGATTACGAGAAGTCCGCTGGTAAACATCTCATTGCTGCTTGCCAGGGAAAAATCCGCCAGCCAGATTAAGGGGAAGATCTGAACGACCGCCACAAGAATCAGCACCGCCCAAAGAAGTGGTTTTTTCCAGGAAAACGTTCTTATATCCGTTTGATTCATGATTTCGCCCTCCTTCTGCTCAACCCGTGTTTCCTTCCCGCTTCTTCATCGCGGTCTGCGAAAACGGTGTTCAGTAATACGGTAACCACCAGGCAGATGATGATGAAAATGACGCCGATGGCATTGCCGTAGCCATACTTGAACGCTTTAAACGCCTGCTGATATAAGTAGTTCGCCGCAAACTGCGTGCTGTTGCCGGGTCCGCCGTTCGTAAGCAGGTACACGGTTTCCATCTGTTTTAATGCGGATATGACCGCCATGGTCACATTTACCTGAATCACCGGCTTCATCAGCGGAAGGGTGATCCGCAGAAATGTGGTTTTCTGGTTGGCCCCGTCAATTGCCGCCGCCTCATACAGGGTAGGGTCTATATTTTTGATTCCCGTGTGGTAAATTAACATTCCCCAGCCGAATCCATGCCAGATCAGCACGATCAGTACCGACCAGATGGCCCTGCCCTGGCTGAGCCAGTTGATTCCGCCTTCTCCGCCGAACAGCTTGATAATATTGTTTAACAGGCCGAAATCGGGATTATAGATAAATTTCCACAGGTATGCGATAACCGCTACGGAGATAACATTGGGCACAAAGTACACGCAGCGGAAAAAACCTTCTCCCCGCCCTCCCAGCTTATCCAGCACTGCCGCCACGATCAGCGCCAGCGGATGCTGAATGCAGATGAAGCCGATGGCTAAGAGGAGCGAATTCTTGAGGGAGGTCCAGAAAACCTGATCCTTCATCAGTCTGTGATAATTCTCCAGTCCAATATAATTGTAGGAACCCATTCCGGAGTAGTCTGTAAATCCGTAATAAACACTGAGGCAAATGGGAGCCAGAATCGCAAACACGAACAGCAGCAGGCCCGGAAGTACAAGGCTTAGAATGACCAGTTTGTTGCTGTATAATTTTTTCATAAACTTCCCCTTTCTGAAAGTTACGGCCGCCGGTTTATTCTCCGGCGGCCGTAATCAGCTTACACTTTTTCTCTGTTCATTATTTGCGTGCTTCGCCGATTTTAGAAAGGAACTCATCCACCGTGATTGTGCCGTTAGAAACACTCTGGATTTCACTTTCAATGCTGGTCTTGAATGCGGATGGGCCGCAGTCATTGACCGGTGTCCCGGATACCCTGGAGGCCCCGTTTACTGCTTCTACGAACTGCATCTGAAGCTTCGTCTCTTTCCCGCTCATGTAGCTGGTCTGATCCTGCGCCGACATGCCTACGCCATTCTCCCAGCCATACTTGGATAACTTATCCGGCTGATACATATAGTTTAAGAATTTGATCGCCTCTTCTTTTACCTCAGATTTCGCAGACACCGCATAACCGCCGCCGTTCCACGCCGCAATATCCGTAGCCGCGCCTTTTCCTCCGGCAATCGTTGGCATGGTGAAAACTCTGATATTGGTTCTAACCTCTTCCGGAATGTCTTCGTTCATGGCCATGGAGGCCTCCCAGCTTCCCATGTAGAACATGGCTGCCTGCCCGTTGGTAAATAAGTTCATGGCCGTTCCGTAATCCTGGGAATCGTAACCATTCTGGAACAGGCCGGCATCCGCCGTCTCTTTTAAAATCTCTGTCGCCTGTTTGAATGCCGGGTCCGTGAAATCCCCTGTGCTCACAGCGTTGCTGACAATGCCCGTATAGTCTCCGGTCAGTTTAAAGAGGATATCAGACAGGTAGATTGCCATCGGCCAGCCGTCTCCGCCATCCATGGCCAGCGGTGTAATCCCCGCACCGCTGATTTTCTGAGCCAGGTCTAATAATTCATCATACGCAGCGGGTACTTCCCAGCCGTTGTCCTTGAACATTTTCTCATTATAATAGAAGCCGGCCACGTCTGTGTTTCTGGGAAGGCCATACAGCTTGCCATCTTTCTTAAAGCCTTCCAGGGAACCGGAGATAAAACCATAATCTGCATAGTCTGCCTCATTTAACTCAGCAAGCACTCCCGCCTCCAGTACCTCGTCTAAGAAGGATGGCTGTCCCCAGATACTGACGACGTCCGGCATGCCCTCCATGGAGTATGCCTTGAACTTCGTCTTATACGCTTCCTCGTCCAGAGCTTCCACTTCAATTTTCACATTCGTATTTTCCTTCATGTAGTCATCGATAATCATCTGTTCTACCAGACCCTGACCATTTTTTCTGTCCGGCAGGTTCGAGAATACTTTTAATGTAATGGTGCCATTGTCATTTTTTGCCGTTGTCTCCGATTTGGAACCACAGCCTGTTAAAGACGATGCCAGCATGGCCGCCGCCAGTACCACCGATACTAATTTATGCTTCATGATTGAAACCTCCCTGTTTTGTCTTATATTCAACTCTCTGCGCGCGCTTTTTATTTGATAGTTAAATTCTACCATCGGTTATATGGAAAAAACAGAGACTAAATTTCTAAAAGGGTGCAATATTTTCATATTCATTTGGCTGGACGGGTGGGTGAACCCTTTCTGAAACAACGAGCTTCTTACTAAACAAAAAAAGGCGATGGTACAGGATCCTCCTGCCTCATCGCTTTTCCATTGTCAGATCATAACTTTCACCGATCATTCTCTTTATATCCTGATCCGGAACCGTACCATCCAGTAAAATCGTATTCCAATACTTCTTATTAAGATGGTACCCCGGAAGTACACCCGGAAATGCATTTCTCCAGAATTCCGTCCATTCCGGATCACATTTCACATTCACGCAGGTATTTCCCTCACGCGTATAGATCCACGCGAATACTTTCTTATTCTTTCTATGCCGAATCACCGCCCACTCCGTGTCATGAAACGGATAGTCTTCATAGACGTCCGGATAGGTCAGGCAGTATTTTATTAAGTCCTGTTTTGTCTTCATCGCCATAGCATATCCCCCTGATTATATCACACAGATACTTTTCCTCGTTTATTATACTGCATTCTCCCCTGCGTTACAACGTTTTCACCTTATTGTAACAGCCGTTTTTATTAATTGTTCCCTTATTAGTTGACTGCCGCTCAGAATGAGACCGTTGTCTTTCAGATTCCCCCCCCACCGCAGGCGTTGGCGATTTTCTCAGGCAGTTTTAAGTTTGATACATCCTGCGGCAGTTTTTATCGTATGATGAGGAATTATATCCTTTTAGATTACATTTACCAGGGAACTGATATGGTATTAAATACTGACTGCGACGGGGTTTTAGGGATTTACAACGCAGATTTCAATATTGCATCCTCTATAGACATTGAAATAGAAAAGCTCCCCTTCTGAGAACAACAGGGGGAGCTTTTACTTATACTCTCAATACAACATATCTATTTTTCACTATCATCCTTTATCTTTGCAAGAATAGTAACCGGAGCACTGTCTATCCCTTCTATAAAAACAGGTAAGGCAAACACAGACTCCAACTTATCTGCATCCAGTCCCCGCAGATCAATATCTTCTATAATAAGTACCGGAGCATTCCCCTGTTTTCCCAGCATAATCTGATGGGCCAACACGCCATCTTCTATGTGAAGAGGCGAGGATAAAGAAATCCAGTCCAAACCAACCGCCTTTAAATTACCGTACTTCTCAGTAATCAGACGTGCCGCATCGGCTGAAACACATGGTCCCTGTGCAGAATAAACACCACTATCCTCCTCGCGCATCCGTGAAAAACCACTTCGTATCAGAAGCAGATCTGCCTTCATAATCTGCGATTCAAACGGAATTAGATCTTCTGGCAACACCATCTCGCCTTCTGCTTTAGGTATATCCACCAGAAGTGGCCTTTCAAAGATAAACCGGGACAATTCAAGCTCATACAACTGTTTTCCGTCACCGTTAAAATGATTTGGCCCATCCATATGGGTTCCGAAATGGTTAAACAGCGTCACCTGAAACGTGTTGCAGACATCGCCCCTTTCCATAGATTCAAATGGCAACACACTGATGGTTGGTGCACCAGGAAACGCACGATCCCTGGTATTTAAGGTATAAGAAAGACGTTTATACATGAGTTCACTCCCCCTTTATTTACAAGCGCATAATCGTATTCGCGTTAGCTACCGTAATCAGCGCCGAAACGAATGCCATCAAAAATGCACCCAGATAAATAGTGCCTGTTTTTTTATACAACCTTCTTAAAATTACCGTGCCGAAAATCATCATGGGTATAAACGGAATAATCAAACAGATATTTACCCAAGAACGATTTTCATACCACATGGCATGGCCTGTTGAAAATAACACAATAAACTGAATGGCGACCAGCCCTACAAGTCCTGTAATATTAACAATAACACAAAGCAGAGTATGTTTCCAATCTTTTTGCCCCTCTACGGCACCCGCATTCACTACAAAGGAGCAGGCGAGCCAGAATACCAGTAAAAACGGCATATAACGAACCCACAAAACCAGGATGTTTCCATCTGCAGCTCTGATTGCAAAACTCCAGAACCGGAAATCAGTCTTAAAGAAGCGGTCTGCAAACAGTACCAGTTCATATGCCACTGCCATGACAATCAATGCCAGAAGCGCACTTTTACCTACTGTCTTCCAGGAGGTTTTTACGCCCCAGTATGCCTGATTATCACCGCATTTCTTACCGTCAAGCCAATAGACGGCTGCATAGATCAAAACTGCAATCAGTCCGTTTACAGCTGCCCAAACGATAATTGCATTGGAACCCGGCTGAGGGAAAAATTTATTGGAATTGTTCGCAACTGCGTCTGTAAATAATTTCCCGTATGCCAGTCCTGTAAACAGTGGCATTACAGTCAGTCCTGGTATTACTGCCAGCAGAATTTTACTTATAATAGAGAGAATTTTATTCTTTTTTTCTGCAATCTCTGCCGGAGTTTCCGTGACAGGCTGGATAATTGTCTCAAAAAACGGAGTCTTTAAAAGGAGAGCAGCAAATGGAACCAGGAATAGGAAAAATCCAAGAATTCCCAATCCGTTGAAGCATTCTTTTAAAAACCACTGCTGATTTCCAGCCGGTATTACATTAGGAGCCCCCAGTGTATCCATAAAGAACTGACTGGTAATTGCAGCATTCTTTTTTGAAAAGAACTGAAGCTGGTGAGATATTACAGGATTGTATACCACCCGCATTGTACCATCCTCAATACTTCCATAATATTTTCCAATTTCCACTTTCTGATTATTGTCATACCCTGACAGCTTAACATCAGGATGTCCTGTTTTCTCATCCGGAATTTCCTCTTCCGTCAGTGTAAACGTATCTGGGGTGGTTGTGTTAATAAAAAACTTAGCCTCTGGAGAAACAGACAGATCCGCCCACTGGTAACCATCTACTTTTGTAACCTGAACAGTGGTTCCCTCATCATAACGAGCAAAGTTTATTCCTACATTTACTCCCGATGGCAGATTATTTAACATATAGTGATCCGGGAAAAATGCCAGTATCAATGCCGATTTTACCTTTGTAGAGTAACTGCTTCCGTCTTCCGGCTGGCCCACATAGGAAATTCCACGCTCATTTCGTCCGTAGGCGTCAAGGGTATATGCAACATTCCGCCCTCCAGTGGAATGCCCGGTAATTCCAATCCGATCTCTGTCAATATAATCAATGTTATTGTATACATAATCCACCAACTGCAGCATACCAAGGCCATAATAGGTCCGGTTATAACCGTACTCTTCTACCGTCCCTGAAGAGTCACCCGCACTGTAGGTATCCATATTAAATACTACAAATCCTCGTCTTGCCAGTTCGATTGATGTAATGTCCTGTGTTTCAAGTGTCGCATGGTACCCATGGCTGACAATCACACAGGGTGCCGGGTTATCTTTAGTAGCCGTAGCCGGACGGTGAATCAGAACCCGGAGTGTCTCGCCGTTTGGCATGGGAATCCTGGTATCAGTTACGGTGATCTTACCACCCCCAGTCTGAATCAAACTGGCACCGATACAGCTGATCATGACCAGAATCAATGCAATCGCAATTAGTTTAACACAACTATTTTTCTTAAACAAATCCTTCTCCTCACTTTCTCATAAATTTCCTTTATTCTTCCATTAAAGTTTCTACAGTTTCTCTTAAGGTAGAAATTTCCCCCACATTTCCCGGAAAAATCACGTATGGCATCCCTGGAAATTTGCTTTCATCACCTGTCATCCACACAGGGATTCCGGCCTTTATCTGTCCCATAACGACGGCCCGGTGAACCTTTAACGCCTTCGTCCCTACGTCGCTGGAAGTAATTCCCCCTTTTGCAATAATAAAGTTAGGGCGCACCTTCAAAAGACCAATAATGCTGGTTACCGCATTAGATATCCTCACCGACACTTCCAACTGTTTGTCTTTATCATCCGTATTCAAATCAAACCGTTCCCTGCGTGTATACACAACTACAGTCTGGCCCGAGATAATCCGCGCTTCCGCTTCTCTGATCACACGCTGTACTTCTTCCTCGAGTCCTCCTTCCTGCAGAACGAGATGCTGGTTAAATTCAATAAAATAAATAGGATATCTGCAATTTCTCAGATCCTCCATCTGTAGTGTAGTCTTATTCACATGAGATCCGATCAGAATAATGCCTCCATTTGTATTCCCCGGTATCACAAGATCTTTCTTTGTCAGCAGCGGCTGTTCACTAACCCCACCCAATACCCTGGTAATCGCTGCCGCACTTCGGAACAAAAAGCGTTTACCTGCTTCCATGGCACGCAGGCAGGCAGTCGCAAATATCTTTACATCAGCGTAGTCTGCACTGTCAACCACCACTTTTCCAAAGTTTGAAACATTCATTAGCTGCTCTGTGATCTTTTCCACATTCTGAAGCCGCAAATCCGTAATGGATATCCACACAACTCCATCTGCCGGATACTTTCCATATGTCTTTTCCTCGCACCACTCTGTCAAATCAGAGGCAACGTATCCAAAAGATTTATCTTTTGCAAATTCTGTCATTCCTGCTGGTACAAGCCAGTCACCCTCTTTTACATAATGTACCTTATTCAACGTATATCTGCCGCCTTCTTTAAAAAACGGATAGATAATTTCCCCATCAAATACAGGCTGTCCTCCCGCCTCTAATTCCTCTCTTAAGACCTCTGTCTCCAACGGATAGTGACCTCTCAACATAGAATCACTCCGACTGATCAAAATAAAATCTTTTTGGTATTTCCTTGAAGCTTTCATGATTCCATCCGCTATTTTTTTATGGGCTTCTTCGGTCTGTGGAGCCGTCATTCCTCTGGAATTCGTAAGAATGAAAAACATCCGTGAGTCCTCTTCAAACCCATCTGAAAATGTCTCAGGCTCCCAATCTGTATAGACGGAAACGTCGTGAACCGTTTGAACCCCGGTCGGATCATCATCCAGAACCACCACCTTCTTACGGCATTGATCCAGTTCCTGCTTAAGCAGGCAGTCTGCTCCTGCCTCATCAATATCAGGAAGGCTCTCTATTGTGGAAAAGGGTATGGGTTTTATTATTCCGGCTTCTTTCATCTCTGCACCTCCTCAGGCCTTTTTACCACGACACCGGCCAATTGCTCAAAATACTGTACGATTCCGCTGTGGTCATCTCCCATATGTCCTCCAACCTTCAGTGTCTGCATGACTTCATAAAGCTGCGCTGTAAATGGAAGAGGTACACCAATCTCATGAGCTGTTGCCATAACATTCTTAATATCTTTATGATTAATAGATATCTTTCCTCCAGGTCTGAAGTTACGGCTAATCATCATTGGTGCTTTGGCATCCAACACAGTACTCCCAGCCAGTCCTCCGCGTATCGCCTCATACACCAGTTGAGGATCAGCCCCTGCTTTTGTGGCAAGTACAAGCGCTTCCGACACAGCTGCAATATTTAAGTTCACGATAATTTGATTTGCCAGTTTTGTCACAGATCCACTGCCATTCGGCCCAATCAACAGTGCGGAGGAACCCATAATATCAAAGTATGGCTTTGCTTTTTTAAAGTCCTCCTCTTCTCCTCCAGCCATAAAGGCAAGCGTGCCGTTAACCGCTCCCGGCTCCCCTCCACTGACTGGACTGTCAATAAATCCGCACCCTGCCTCTCTTAATCGCTTTGCACACATCTTTGACTGAACCGGAGTTACGCTGCTCATATCAACCACCAGACTTCCCTTTTTAAGCCCTGAAGCCAGCCCCTGCTCCCCGAACAGTACGTCCTCCACAATATCTCCATTAGGTAGTATGGTAAAAACGATATCACAGGCCCCCCCCATGTCTTTTGGCTGAACAGATTCAGCTCCGGCTGCAGTAACCGCATTTACTGCTGACTCATTTACATCATAAACCGCCAGAGAGACTCCGGCATTCAGCAAATTTAACGCCATTGGTTTCCCCATAATTCCAATTCCTATAAAACCAGCTTTTTTCATTTTAACACCTCCGCTTTTTCTTCATCATACTGCATACCGGTATGCAGGTCAAGTACTTTTTTATTATTTTTTAGTGCTCTATTTATTTTATAACCCACATATTTTTAATTATTTTTGTGCAAATTGTATAAAACCCATTTTGTTATTGATAATTAAATCCCGATACTATATACTGGAAACATAATCAAAATTTATGAGTTCGGTTATTATTAGTTAATATTTTAACAGGAGAAATGACTGAAAATGCGGAAAGGAAATGGCGATCTTATGGCTTATGGAAAACGATTGCAGACAGAGGTTTACGATTACTTAAAAGAGCGGATTTTAAGCAACCAGTTAAAAGATAATACCATTTATTCGGAAACTCAGATTGCAAAAGAGATCGGTTTTTCAAGAACTCCTGTTAGTGATGCACTACAGAAGCTGGAACAGGACGGCTTTATTGAAGTACTTCCAAGCAGAGGCTTCAAGCTCCGTTCCGTAACCGAGGAAAGTATCTTAAAAAACAATCAGGTACGTTGTGCTCTGGAAGGCTATAGCGTGTGGATATTGGCACAAAATTATCAAACTATGGAAACCATCAATATTGTTGAAAATTTATATAAGCTTTTGGATAAACAACAGGATATCGTACGCCAGACCAATGATGTTTCTGAATTTGCAAAATGTGATTCCGAGTTCCATATGGCCATTGTTGAGTCCCTGGGAAACGAAGAGTTAACCGATCTCTTTCACTGTCACCTCTATCACATACAGAAGATGGCTGTCCGTTCCTTGAGCCAGCCCGGCCGTATGATGGCTGCTCTGGGGGAGCATCTGGATATCTGTGAAGCACTGCGAACCGGAGACACCTTAAACGTCTATCAGGTAACGATGAAACATCTTCAAATTACACAGAAGCTGGATTTGGAAAATCTTATGCGGCAGCCAATGCCCTGATACCGTATCATTCTCAATTCCTGACCATTAGCCACTATCTTTACTGCATTACAAAAGGCAGATATACTGATCCATTCGATCAGTATATCTGCCTTTTAAAGCCTGTCTGTCAAGGCCGGAACCTGCTGTACACCTTCCCCGGCTGTATTCCGCCTCTGTAACTCGCCATCTCACTAACCGTCACCAGCTGAAATCCCATAGCTTTCAATTTTGGGATAATAACCTCTGCCGCATCAGCCGTAGGACCGTATATGTCATGCATCAGTATGATATCGCCGTCTTTTACATGGCCGATTACCGCATCAATTGTTTTCTGCTTATTCTTGGTTTTCCAATCCAGAGTATCGATAGACCAAAGCACTGCAGACATTCCCATAGATCCTACGGTCTTCATCGACACATCATTCTTTGCACCGCCCGGCGGCCGCATAAGCACCGGTGATACGCCTCCTGCCATGCGGATATGATCATTGGTCTGCTCTAACTGGGACTGAATCCCGGCCGCGCTCAGCTTCGTAATTGCTTTATGCTCATACGTATGATTGGCCACTTCACAGCCCAGTGCGGTCATCCTCGCTACCGCCGCCGTATTGGCTTTTCCCTTCACCCGGTTTCCCACCATAAAGAAGGTGGCACGTCCACCGTTTGCCTCCAGACTGTCCAGAATCCGGTTGGTAACAGGTGCGTGGGGTCCATCGTCAAAGGTCAGTGCAACCATAGGCCGGTTTGGATCAATACCGGTTTTCTCCGCTTTTTCGCCGGGAATGGCTGCACCTTTTGTAATGACTGTCATGCGCATTCCTGTGATTTTAAGCCCGCTTCCCTCCTGGCCTGCTGTGCCCTCATCGTTTCTAACCCAGGAAGACCATGTCCCATTCTGCTGAATGGAGTAGCAGACATCGTACAGATCTTTCAGTCCTCCGGTCAGCCGCATACGGAGCGCGGCAGCCGGCGCTTCTCCCTCCGTATGCCCCGCCATCACAGCTCCAGCCGTCCATTCCGTCCAGCCGGAACCGCTCACCTCCACCTGGTATTCCAGGCCGCCGGTGACGTTCTGGGGCTGATTAATTAAAACAGCCTGAAAACCTGTCATATAAGTACCTTCCGGTGCAGTGTACGGTGTATCATCTGCCTGCTTATCACTCCAGGCAGTGGGATAATTGAACGCCTGATAGCTTATTTTTACAGGCTCCTCCGCCCGGACGCTGATTGCCTGCACGGGAGCCTGGATCGTACCTGCAAAGACCAGAAATACCAGTGCCAATGCTTTTATTTTCCTATGTAATCGTTTCATCCTGTTACCTCTTATCTCTTTTCTCTTATCTTTATCTGTCTTTTCTTTATCTGTCTTTCCCTCTTAACCTCTAACTATAATCTTTAGACGAGCCACAAAAAAGAAAAGTTTCAACCATGTAAAACTTTATGAAATATTTTATTCCTCCCGTATTATATCACCTATTCCGAGTAAGCTTAAAAGGGATCTGCTGGAAGACAGCCCGCCAGAATAAACGCATTGTTTCGTAAGAGTCAAAATAACAGTGAGAAAAAATCGAAATAGCAGTAAGCAAAGATCAGAACAGCAGTAAATAAAGATCAGAACAGCAGTAAATAAAGATCAAAACAGCAGTAAGTAAAGATCAGAACATCACAAAAAAGAGACTCCCCCCAAAAGAAAAGTCTCCTGTCATTGCTCTCTTGCCCGATCTGCTGCATGCGCCCAGTCACTATATGTTAAAACTTCCTGCCGCATTTGGGGCAGTACTCAAAATCTTCTTCCGTCTCATACCCGCAGGCTTCACAATGCTTCCGGTTCCAGCCGGATGTTCTGCGGCCTGCCTGTACAAGTGTTAAATCTGTCTCGGTTATATCGGCCTGTTCACCGTGTTCCAGCCGTTTTCCAACCTCCGGGTCCAGCTCATAAACAGTGCTGCAGCATGACATCTGTACGTAATAATGGCGGTTCCATTTTATAATGGGAATGAAAAAAAGGCTGAAATAGGAGTATGTCATAAAAACCTGATACCGTCCGTAACCGCCGCATTGCGCACAGATAACGGTCTTCGCATAATCCAGCATTTTCTTCCCCTGACTGATTCCAAAAACGAAAAACATAGTAAATCTCCTTCACGAGTAAATTTATAGATTTCAGTATACCATATTTTTTATATTCTGCTAATAATCTTTACAGAAATCCGCCTTGAACTTTTACAGACAAACCATTTATAATAAGCGTAAACTATCACAGTCTGCCATTTGCAGGCCGCAAGAGGAGGAAATATATCTTGAAAAAAATGATACTGGTAACCTCACCGCCGGCATGCGGAAAAACCTACATCTCGAAACAACTGGCAAAAAATCTGAAACACGTCGTCTACCTGGACAAAGATACCCTGATCGTACTGTCAAACCGTATTTTCGATGTGGCAGGTGAGGAGCGCAACAGAAGTTCCGATTTTTTTGAATCCAATATCCGGAATTTTGAATACGAGGCTATTATCAATATTGCCATGGAGGCATTGGATTATGATGATATCGTCCTGATTAACGCACCATTTACCCGTGAAATACGCAGCCCGGAATACATGGACCAGTTCCGGAAACGGCTGGCATCCAAAAATGCCCGGCTGGAAATCATCTGTGTTGTAACAGATCCCGAGATCTGCCACCAGCGCATGATCCGGCGCAACTCCAGCCGCGACACCTGGAAATTGGAAAACTGGGATCAGTATATCAGCGGCGTGGATTTTTCCATTCCTTCAGCCATCGACCGGCCGGACAGTTCTGAGGATGACCTCCTGTTATTCTATAACTCCACCGATCAGGAGTACCAGGAATCCATGAAACGAATTGTTGGAATTCTGGAAGAAGACTGCTGAGTGAAAGGAAAGATACAAAAGCCGGCCAGACCGGCCGTATACAGAATCTTCCTTACTGGATATTCCTGTACACAGCAGTCTGGCCGGCATTTTATGATCGAGATCCGATTCCGCTGCGGCGGATCAATAAAATCCCGATGGATTTTCAGACAAATTAATCATAATGTTCTTCATCTGAGTATAGTGCTCCAGAATAACCTTATGGGTCTCGCGGCCGATTCCCGACTTCTTGTATCCGCCGAATGGCGCGCCGGCCGGGATGGCGTTATACGTGTTCACCCACATTCGGCCTGTTTCGATTGCACGGCAGACACGGACAGCCCGGTTGATATCGCGGGTCCACACGGCACCGCCCAGTCCGTACTCACTCTCATTGGCCATACGGATGACCTCCTCCTCATCCTTAAATTTCATCACAACTGCTACCGGTCCGAAGATCTCTTCCTGCGCAACCCGCATGTCGTTCGTCACATCTACCAGCAGTGTCGGCTTTAAGAAGCATCCCTTTGCCAGTTCTCCCTCCGTGATTCGTTCACCGCCGCAGGCTACTCTTGCTCCCTCCTTCTTTCCAATCTCTATGTAATCCAGAATCTTATTTAAATGTGCCTCGTAAATCTGAGATCCCATCATCGTGTCCGCTTCCCAGGGAAGCCCCACTTTTACACTGTTAAACTTCGCAACCGCCTCTTCCACAAACCGGTCATAGATATCTTCATGCACAAACACACGGGAACCGGCGCAGCATACCTGACCCTGATTGAAAAGAATTCCCAGCTGAAGGCCATCCATCGCCATATCCCATTTGCAGTCCGGGAAGAAAATATTGGCCGATTTGCCGCCCAGTTCCAGGGTGGATGGAATTAATTTTTCCGAAGCCGCACAGCCCACCTGGCAGCCTACTTCGGAAGAACCTGTAAATGCCAGCTTCCGGAAGCCTGGATGCTCCAGCATATACTGGCCTGACTTCGATCCTCTGCCTGTCACAATATTAAAAACACCTGGAGGCAAAATTCCGTCGATCAGCTTCGCCAGCTCCAATACGCTTAAAGAGGTATAGCTGGAAGGCTTAAATACCGTACAGCAGCCTGCTGCCAGCACAGGTGCAAGCTTCCATGCCGCCATTAAAAACGGGAAATTCCACGGTACAATCTGGCCCACGACGCCAATCGGTTCCCTTAAAATCAGGCTCAGCGTATTCTCATCCAGCATGGCCGCCTCACCCTCTTCCGTCCTCACCGCTCCGGCAAAATAACGGAAATGGTCGGCCGCATACGGAATATCAATCGCCATGGTCTCCCGGATCGGTTTTCCATTGTCCAAAGTCTCCAAAAGCGCCAGTTTTTCCTTATTCTGATCGATCACATACGCAATCTTTAACAGCGCATCTGCCCTCTCCGCAGGCGTCGTCTTTTTCCAGCTCTCCCACGCAGCCCAAGCGGCGTCCACCGCAGCGTCCACATCCTCTCTCGTAGCTTCCGCACATGTGGACAGATATTCCCCATTAGCCGGACAGTAGGATTTGAATGTACCGCCATCGGAAGCGTCGACCCACTGGCCGTTGATGTACAGGTTATAGCTCTCTCTTGCTACATTTTCCATATCATGTCTCCTTCCTGATAAAAATTTTGGTGCAGGGCATTCTCCGCAACCCTGCCGCACTCTTTTGTTCTATTTTCAGTATAGCAGTTCGCAAAAACAATAGCAACAATAGATATTTTATTCACAATTAATTCTATTATTTTTGTATATATTATATATTTTTCTGACAAAATTATGTTTTGATCGTTAATTAACTATCAAAATCTTTTTTAGATTAAAGGTACTTCTGCATAACCCAAATGGCAGCATCTCATTCCAGATAAATAAAAAAGCGGGAGAACTGCCAAGACCCAAGGGCCTGTCAATTCTCCCACCGTTTTCCTGTTAACTATCTTTCTGTACTTACTTCTGAGCGACCATAAAAGGTGAGCAGGTATAATCCGCAGATTCCTACCAGCGCATATACAATTCTGGATATCCAGGACATGCTGCCGAAAAGGAATGACACCAGATTAAAATTGAAGAATCCTACCAGACCCCAGTTTACCGCGCCGATAATGGCAATGGTAAGGGCCGTATAGTCCAATGCTTTGTTACCCATGGCACTACCTCCTTGTTGTGAGCACCCGGCGGCTTTTTCTCCGCCTGTGTGCGATAACTGCCTCCTCTCAGAGACGGGAAGAAGTTCCTTTCCCTTTGAAGTGGCTTTCTTTTTTTATTATGGGGAAGTTTTTGGGATTTTATACACTTTGTACTAAATTAACAGACAATCTTTCGCTGCCTTACCTCACATCACCTGCCCAGATGGTCAATCCGCTCCTTTATCTCATCCTCACGGCGGTTAAATAAAAGCCGCTCGTTGTACTGATAGTATCTCCCGCACTCGTATTCCTGAAGGAATTTTATGCTGTAATAATTCGTATTCAGTTCAGTGATAAACACTGCCATCTCCTGGCTGTCGCCAAAGGTTATCTCCATAAAGTCAAAGGCGTGTTCCAGCATGGCTCCGCTTTCATCAAACCGCGTCTCATACACTTCCCGCTCACGGCCGAAGTAAGACTTTACCGTCTCCCACGCTGCCTCCGGATCCGAAGCTTCCGCAAAATGGATTTCTTTTTCATACTGCTCCAGGAGATGTTCCACATCGCGATGCAGATAATCGCTCTGACGATTTAAGAGCCCGGCCTGCCGCTTTTTTTCCCACGTCTGTTTAAATTCCTTCCTCACAGTGCAAAGGCGCGCTTCCATATCTCCCGACAGACTTCCGTCATGCAGCTTCTTTAACTCCGCCATCAGAATTTCCAGTTTTTCCGCATCTCTTACCACCTGCTTAAATCCGCCGTTCAGCTTCGAGAGAAGGAGGCCGATCACATTCAGCTTCTCATCAAACTGGGCGCGCTTTAACTTATTAGAGAGAGTTTCCCGTACAGAACCGGATAGAATCTCATCGATCTGATAATCGTCCTGATATTTATAATAGAGTTCCAGATAATTGGCAAAATCCCTGGCAATCTTGGGAAACTGAAGGTACTGTCCAATTACCTCACGATCCGTTTTTTTGCCCAGCTTCTCATACACCTCAATGAGGCATGACAAGTCTTCCCAGCCTCGCGGCGTGGCGAACAGGCGGCCGTCCACCGTTGTTTCAATCCGGCAGAACGACTCCGGTCTCGCGTTCAGATAGGAAATGATGGCAGGATGGATTGACTGTTCATACGCATACTGCTTCCATACCTCATAGTCCGGCTCTACGTGAATCATTTTAATTCGATCCAGCGTCACCACATCAAAATCTCTTACAGATTTGTTATACTCCGGCGGATTGCCTGCTGCCGCTATGATCCAGCCCTCCGGAATCTGATGGTTTCCAAATGTCTTGCACTGTAAAAACTGCAGCATTGCAGGCGCAAGCGTCTCTGAAACGCAGTTGATCTCATCGATGAACAGAATTCCCTCCGAAAGGCCGGTCTGTTCAATCTTATTGTAAATGGACGCTACAATCTCACTCATGGTGTACTCCGTCACGCTGTACGGTGTCCCGCCGTACTCTTTCTTTACGATAAACGGCAGTCCGATCGCGCTCTGGCGGGTATGATGGGTGATGGTATAGGCTACCAGTCCAATTCCGCATTCCCGTGAGATCTGCTCCATAATCTGCGTCTTTCCAACCCCCGGCGGCCCGATTAACAGAACCGGACGCTGGCGGACAGACGGGATTTCATAGGCGCCGTACTCGTCCTTCAGCAGATACGCTTCAATGGTATCCTTTATTTCTTCCTTTGCTCGTTTGATATTCATAATTTGTAAATCTCCTCCTCTGTCAGGATTATTTTCATCGCCCACGCCGGAATGGACACATCTTCATACTGTCCTTCCACGAAGATAAACGCCGTGTCGTAGGCCGGCATCCGGACAGGGTATATTCCCTTTCCGTCAGTAAAGTATAAAAGCCCTTTAAGCTTCTTAAATTTCCCCTGATTCATCAGTCCATTGACGTATTCAAAGGCCGGCCTGAAATCAGTCCCACCCAGACCGGATATGGTAAAGTTCTCCATATAGGCCTTCATCTCGTCCTGACTGGTAATTGTCTCATCGGACCGTATCATCTCGTCACACTGAATGATGTGAACGTTGATTTTCCGAAAATAACTCTCGGATTCGCACAGCACGGAATACGTCTCCTCCAGAAAGCGCCGCACCAGATCCCCGGAACAGGACATGGAAGTGTCCACCACAATCACAAAATCTTCGATCCTGTGAACTTCTTTTGATTCCAGCGGTTCAATCAGAGGCATATTGCCGTAAAGCTCCATTCCATACGTGTAAAACACGTAGTCAAAGGAATCCTGATCCACCTCGTTCTCTTCCCGGAGCACGGAAAATCTGCGCAGAAACTGCTTGTAATCATACCGCTCCCGGTTTTCAACCCGCACGGCCTCCAACAGACTTCTGGAGTCCTCCGCGTCCTTCTCACCGAAGGATTCCATCTCCGTCTGCATCTTCTCTCTGTTATTCTGCCATATATTTTGACGTTCCTGACGAATCCTGGGCTCTTCTTCCTCATCCCAGCGGTCATGGTTATCCACGTAAAATTCTGCGGCTGTACGCTCGTATTCGTCACCGCTTAAATTCATTTCCTGAAGCGCCTTATAAATGCCTTCCGCCGTCAATACCCTGAGTTTTTCCTTAAGCTTCGCATACACTTCCCTCCGGCAGACCGACTGGTGGCGGTACACATTCTTTACGTAAAACTCATCAATGATGGATTCTATGGCGATGTCACAGGCCAGATTCCAGTACGGAACCGCCCGTTTTCCCCGTGTATCCAGATGGCTCAGCAGGCAGTGGAATACCATGTGAAGAAAAGCCCGGTTAATCAGCACTCTTCCCCGTTTATACATACTCATCAAATGCTCCGGCTGATAATAGATAAGAAATCCATCCGTCGCCACGCCGCGCCCCCCACGGTCAGCCTCAAATCCAAGGCTGCTTAAGGCCACGTCCAGATAACGAAAGTTCAAATACAGCTCATTTCTGGAATTTGTCAGTATATCATGGCAAATCTGCACCTCCTCCAGTTCGCAGAGCTGCTGCTGCCGCAAAGGATCGATCATACGGCTTCACCTGCCTTTCTCAGTTTCTCTTAATAGTCTACAATGAAAATGTTCTCTTTTTTACCGGAAAGCGCCGATGGCGCAAATCCATCAGACCGCTCAGGGCTTCCGTCTCGCCCTTCCTGCCGGCCAGTTCGATCATCTTATCCAGCGTTTCCTTCCGTTCCCCATAACGGTCTGCCAGCCAGAAAAACGTCTCCGTGTCTCCCTCTGACAACGCCCATTCCGCGGCTCCTCCCATATGTTCCTTCAAATATTCCTCGTACGCCCCGCGATACTGTTCCATCAATTCGGCGGGATACCTAAGCCGCCCCATGACAAGCGCACAGACGACCCGCTCCGGCTCCTGGACTTTTATATGGGGAAACAGCGCGTCGTATTTGGAAAACCGGAAATCGGTCTGCTCAAAACAGTAACGGTACATGTGGCCGCAGCCGTGCATTTCCCTCATGATGATGCGGGCTGGTGTATTTTCCACGGATTCTTCAAACATCTCCGGAAATACCAGCTTTGCCTGGAGAACCGGATCCTTTGCGGGTGCTTCCGATTCCACATAGTAGTTGACATAAAGTTCCTGTCTCAGTTCCGAAATCATTTCTTTCAAACAGGAACGGCGGTGCAGAACTATGTGAATATCCATGTGTCTGATACTGGTGCATCCTGTAAACAGACCGGAGCCCACATCTTCGATCGCACTCCAGCACCGGATGGTACCCAGTTCAAAGCAGTTATAGAATGCGTAGTTGCCGATTTTTTTAATCGTGCGCGGAAGAATGATTTCTTTTAAGTGACCGCAGCATGCCACAGGCGGAAGCTCTTCTGCTTCCACAGTGCCGGTTTCTGTCCCCGCTTCCATCCCATGCTTTGCTTTTCCTTCAGCATCGGCCAGCAGAATCGTTCCTGCCGCCTTTAACATTTCCCGCCGTCCCCAGCCCTCGGAAAAAGCGTACGCAGCCAGCTCTGTTACCGGTTTTCCGTCTATCGTCTCAGGAATCTCGACCAGACCATCGTAGCTTCTGCAGCCCAGTATCACGATTGTTTCGTTCTTAATCTGATATAAAAACATGAAAAAGACGTCCTGCCTTTCTGTTATACGTATCTGGAGTTATAAATAGTACGATTGACTGTATAACAGATGAATATAACAGAAACAGCCGGGAATTGCAATGGATAAATTTTCACTTGACAAACCAAAAAGAAAGGTATAACCTAAGAATCATAAAAGCAAAACAAACTGCAACGACGGAACCAGTACCCATCTTAAGTGCGTGACAGAGAGAAACGGCATACCTGCTGAAAGCCGTTTTCCGTACAGTATGGCGAACACCACTCCCGAGCACCGGCAAACCAATGGCGGCGTATCTTCTGCGTTAAGGAAGCAGTGTCTCACGTTTGGACACGAGCGAAAAATCAAGGTGGAACCGTGCAGCCGATATTCATGCACCCTTGGACAGGATTATTCTGTTCAGGGGTGTTTTTTGTTAAATTAAATAAGGAGGATCATCATGAAAGTAACGTTAAAAAATGGAGAAGTGAAAGAATTTGACAGCCCGCTGTCCGTGTACGAGATCGCGGCATCCTTAAGCGCCGGTCTGGCAAAAAAGGCGTGCGCCGCGGAGATCGATGGAACCCCGGCGGATCTTCGCACCGTTGTCGCCAGCGACTGCGCGCTCACGATTTTGACTTTTGATGACGAAGGCGGCAGGGCAGCCTTCCATCATACCACATCCCACATACTGGCGCAGGCTGTTAAACGGCTGTTCCCGGAGACAAAGCTTGCTATCGGGCCCTCGATCACAGACGGATTTTACTATGACTTCGACCGCCCGGAACCATTTTCTCCGGAAGACTTAGAGGCTCTGGAGACGGAGATGAAGAAGATCGTAAAGGAAGATTTGAAGCTGGAATATTTTACACTTCCGCGAAAGGAAGCCATCGCCCTTATGCAGGAAAAGGATGAACCCTATAAGGTCGAACTCATCGAAGATCTTCCGGAAGAAGAAACCATCAGCTTTTACCGTCAGGGTGAGTATACCGATCTCTGTGCGGGACCGCATTTAATGACAACAGGGCCTGTGAAGGCATTTAAGCTGACCTCCATCGCCGGCGCCTACTGGCGCGGTGACGAGCACAATAAGATGCTGACCAGAATCTATGGTACCTCGTTTCCAAAGGCTTCCGATCTGGAGGCCTATCTGACCAGAATCGAAGAGGCGAAAAAACGTGACCACCGGAAACTTGGAAAAGAACTGGGTCTGTTTACCATCATGGATGAAGGCCCGGGATTTCCATTTTTCCTTCCAAAGGGCATGGTACTGAAAAATGCTCTGACAAACTTCTGGCGTGAAATCCACGAGCGCGAGGGATATGTGGAAATCGCTACTCCCATCATGTTAAACCGCTCTCTGTGGGAGACCTCCGGACACTGGGATCACTATAAAGAAAACATGTACACGACGACCATTGATGATACGGAATTCGCCATCAAACCCATGAACTGCCCCGGAAGTATGCTGGTTTACAAATCCCAGCCCCGCTCCTACCGCGATCTGCCGCTGCGCATGGGAGAACTCGGTCTGGTACACCGCCACGAAAAATCCGGCGCGCTCCACGGCCTCATGCGGGTTCGCTGTTTTACGCAGGACGATGCCCATATTTATATGACGCCGGAACAGATTACCGATGAAATCAAGGGTGTGGTCCGTCTCATTGATGAAGTCTACAACATGTTCGGCTTCAAGTACCACGTGGAACTCTCCACCCGCCCGGAAGACAGCATGGGCAGCGACGAAGACTGGGAGATGGCGACAAACAGCTTAAGAGAAGCGCTGGATGAGATGGGATATGACTATATTATAAACGAAGGAGACGGCGCTTTTTACGGACCGAAGATCGACTTCCACTTAGAGGATTCCTTAGGCCGTACCTGGCAGTGCGGTACCATTCAGCTTGATTTCCAGCTTCCGCTGCGGTTTGAAGCGGAATATACGGGTGCGGATGGCGAGAAACACCGTCCGATTATGATTCACAGAGTGCTGCTGGGTTCCATTGAGCGTTTCATCGGTATTCTGATCGAACATTATGCAGGAAAATTCCCGGCATGGCTGGCTCCCGTTCAGGTAAAGGTACTCCCGATCTCCGACAAGAACGCGGCGTATGCAAAAGATGTATACAATACCTTAAAGAAGAACCACATTCGCTGTGAGATCGATGAGCGCCCGGAAAAGATCGGCTACAAAATTCGTGAGGCCCAGCTTGAAAAAGTTCCGTATATGCTGGTTGCAGGCGCGAAAGAAGAGGAAAATCATACGGTAGCGGTCCGCTACCGTGACTCCGGTGAGAGTGTCACCATGTCAGTGGAAGACTTTGCAGAAATGCTGAAGAAAGAAATAGAAGAGCGGAAATAACCGGGAAACAGGGAGGCTGGGGCATATAACGCCCTCCTCCCTGTTCTTTTATTCACTCAATGCAGGATCATAATACGCGCCTGTGTCGTCCAGTTCATACCCATCCGGCGTGACTGTATTGGTCAGCATTGCTCCATCCGGCCCGGCATAGTACCAGCAGAACCAGCCTTTCAGCCATTGGTTTGCAGCCATGATACCATCTTCTCCAAAATAATAACGCTTTCCCTTATCCATCAGCCAGGCACTGCTTAAAAAGCTGCCATCACCCTTTTTATATTTCCAATGGTCGTTTTCCTGTATCCAGCCACCGTCTATGGTACCGTCTCCTCTGTCGTTCATAACATAAAAGGTTCCCATATTCACAGCTGCTCCGCTGGGCACCACGACGATCAGCTGAGCCTTTCCGGCATTTTTCGCATGGTAACGGATCGTATTGAGGCCTTCCTCATTCAGCACAATTTCTGCTGTTATGACGTTCATATCGGTGGTCCTTATGGCGGCGCGGCGCACCCAGCCGCTTTCCGATTTTGTGAGGATCATTTCTCCGTCAGTTCCCGCCATCACAGTCGTTCCATCATACAGGAAGGCTCCCGCCTCCTCTGAGCTGATCTCAAAGTATTCTCCCGATGTCTCAAAACCGTACGCATTTACCGGCGCCATAGCCAGGGCTGCCGTAATCAGCAGTGCCGCAAGGCATTTTCCTTTTCTCATCATAACATCCCTCCTGAACAGATAAAAATGGTTACATGAATTACATTTCTTTAATTATACCACTATTCAGGAGTTATTGAAGATGAATACAGAAAATAATTACTTTTTTACCTTATTTATTTCAAACATATCTGCCAGCAGCAGCCAGTTTGCCCGGAAGAAGTTCATAATCTGCCAGTAACCGGCTCCGGAAAGGCCGTATTCTTTTATTAAATCAAATTTTGCCTTCAGGCTTCGAACATCTTCAAACCACACTTCGTGCTGGATTCCATACTGCCAGTAACGGAAATACGGCGTCATTGCCGTCTCATCAAACTGGATAGGCACACCGTGATCAATGGCAGTTTCTATGGCCTGAAGGTTATTGATTGTCTCCGCCTTTGTTACGCCCTGCTCGTAGGGAAGAGACCAGTCATAACCGTAATTGGGGATTCCCAGGCTGATCTTTTCCGCCGGTATTTCCGTCAGGGCGTACTCTGCCACACGTCTGACCATATTGATCGGAGCTACGGCCATGGGTGGGCCATAGGTGTACCCCCATTCATACGTCATCAGCAAGACCCGGTTGGCCGCCTCTCCCAACAGTCGGTAATCGATCCCTTCATAGAGCAGCCCCCTCTGATCTCTGGCCGTCTTAGGAGCCAGCGCAACGCTTACCTGATATCCGAACAGATTCATCACCTGTCTCACCAGCTTGACAAATTCCGCATACTCCACCCGGTCCTCGGCCAGTACGTATTCAAAATCAATATCCACTCCGCCGTAGCCTTTCTGTGTCATGGTTCGCCCCAGTTCCCATATGAGAGTCTTCTGCACATCGGGACTGCGCACCAGCGTCGTCACCAGATTATTGTTGAATCTCCCATCCTCTCCGAGAGGCGTCAGTGTCAGGACAGGCCGCACTCCGGCTGCCGCAGCCGCAGTTACCATCCAGCTGTCATCAGCCAACGGGGGAACTAAGTCCCCCTCCGTCGTAAATCCATAGGAAAAGACAGATAGATCCGTCAGATAAGGGCGCGTCCAGTCCAAAGTTTCCGGGTTAATAAACGGATATGCGTACCCATTTACGTGCAGAGGGCTCTTTTCTTTTCCGTTTCTTTCATTATCCAGTAAAAGCGCCTGACCCACGGCCAGGCGATATGGATATACAATCTGATTGTCCCACAGAAGCGTACTCACGGGAATCCCGGCTTCCGCGGCTATGGAATCTACATTATCTCCGCTTTTTACAACATATATCTGCATGTCAGCATCCTTCTATCTGTATTACTACAATATATGCCTCCTCCCTCAAAAACTGCCCGTAACTTTTACAGTTCTCTTCCACGCCAACTCATGAAATTATCAGTAACAATCTGAAATTCCCATCGTTGTGCCGTGTCCCCGGATTTCTTAAAATAATATTGTAAGTTTCACATCAATTTATGGACCCAGCAATGGGGAGGGGGCCATCCTTCTGTGCCATATCCATATATTCAGCCGGATCTGCAACAGGTTTTCTGTCACCGACGGGAAAAGTCCCTCTTTTGCCGTTATGATCTGCAGCTCTTCAGCCGGATACGACACAAGAACATGGAAAAGGAGCGATTATATGAATAATCCAATCTTACTGAGCAACAGCTGGTACTTTAAACCGCAGTTCTGCCAGGAAGACCTCTCGCATTTTGATGCAGACGCAGACTGCGGGGGCTGGCAAAAGGTCAATCTTCCGCACACCGTAAAGGAATTGCCGTTCAACTGTTTCAGCCATGACGAAACCGCCATGATTTCTTCCTACCGGAAAGACTTTACGATCCCGGCGGAGGCAGCTGGCAAACGCATTATTCTGCGTTTTGACGGTGTCATGGCTTATTACGATCTGTACTGCAACGGAATACGGATCGGAGACCATCGCGGCGGATACTCCATCTCATTTATGGACATCACAGAAGCGGTTCGTTATGGAGCAGTCAATCATCTCTTTCTCAAAGTAGATTCTACAGAGAGGAACGATATACCGCCATTTGGCTATATCGTAGACTTTCTGACCTATGGCGGAATCTATCGTGATGTCTACCTTTACATGACGGAGCAAACCTATATCTCCAACGTTATGGCACGTTACCGCCTGGAGGATGACTGGTCCCTGACTCTTTATCCCGAGGTATTTTTTCACAGTCATGAAACCGCAGGCCGTGAAGCCTCCATCTGCTGCCGCCTGATCCGCCAGGATGGAACCACTGTTTTTTCCCATACGGAATCATGTTCCGTTGCAGAGGGGGAATCCAGTTTTCAAATGTCCCCGGTTTCTGCCGGCATGGTGGATCTGTGGGATATCGATGCTCCCGTCCTCTACACAGTGGAGACCGAGCTTCTGATCGACGGCCATATTGTCGACAGTCATTCCACAAAAACCGGTTTCCGTAAAACAGAGTGCACCAGCCACGGATTTTACTTAAACGGACAGAAAATCAAGCTTCGCGGGGTCAATCGCCATCAGTGTTACCCCTACGTCGGCTATGCCATGGGGCGGGGTGTCCAGAGAAAGGACGCGGAACTCATCCGTTATGATATGGCCTGCAACACAGTCCGCACCTCCCACTATATGCAGTCTCAGTATTTTCTGGAGCGCTGTGACGAGATCGGCCTGCTGGTATTTGAGGAGATCCCCGGCTGGCATTACATCGGCGGCGAGATCTATCAAAACGTGGTGATGAACGATGTAAAAATGATGATCACCATGGACTATAACCATCCCTCTATCTTCATCTGGGGGGTACGCTTAAATGAATCCAACGACTGCCCGGAGCTTTACACCAGAACGAACGAACTGGCCAAGCGCCTGGATCCGGACCGGGCCACCACGGGCGTCCGCTATTTCAAGGGCAGTGAGCTTAAGGAAGACGTTTACGCCATCAATGATTTCTGCCATAAAGGCCCAAAACGTGAGGATGTACTTCAAAGCCAGCGCCAGGTAACCGGCCTGGACCATGATGTACCCTATCTGGTCTCCGAGTTCTGCGGACACGTCTACCCCTGTAAACCATGGGACAACGAAAACGTCAGGGAAGAACATGCTCGAATGCACGCAAGAGTTCAGAGCAGGGCCGCCTGTACAGACAATATTATGGGGGCACTGGCCTGGTGCGCTTTTGACTATCAGACACATGGAGATTACGGCTCCGGGGACAAAATCTGTTACCACGGCGTCATGGACATGTTTCGTATGCCCAAATTTGCCTCCTATTTATATCGCAGTCAGAAAGACCCTTCCGAGGAAGTTGTTCTGGAGACAACCTCCGTATTTTCCCGGGGCGAAAAAGGCGATAATAAAGTGGCGCCGGTCATGATTATGACGAACTGTGATTTTATTGAAGTAGAACTGTATGGAAATTCCATCGGCCGTTTCTATCCCAGCAACAACTACGTGGGACTTCCCCATCCGCCGATCGAGATCAGCACCCACGACAGCTTTTGGATTGAAATCTGGCAGGGCGCTGTGATCACTGGCTTTATCGGCAATCAGAAAGTGGCCGAGCGCCGTTTCGTCCGCGATGCCAGACTCACCACACTGGAGGCTGCTGCAGATCAGTCTGAATTGAGCAGCGAATACGCCGATGATACCCGGGTTACGCTCCGCTTCCTGGATCAGGAAGGCAATCTGCTTCCCTATTATCCGGGTATTATAAAGGTAGCCTGTCACGGCGATATTGAACTGCGGGGCCCGGAGATTTTCCCAGCCATGGGCGGCATGTCTGCCTTCTGGATCCGTACTACAGCGGCCGGCAGACCGGGAACTGCTTCCGTGACAATCCACACGCTGAATTCTGACCTTCCGGATCAGATCGTTGAATTTAGCATTGTATAACGGTATATAGTACTATAGTTGCCGTGTCTTGGTTACAACAGATAAGTTAAAAATTGTTTAAAAGGGGCTGTCGCACTCCGAGCTAAATAACTCGGGTGTGACAGCCCCCTTTTTCATATTTCACAAGGCTTTTCCTGATAGCTGCATGTTACTAAGAGAGAACGCTGCCGGAACTGTTTTTTCTGCAAACCTCATTAATCCTGTCGATTACCGCCTGCATCTCCTCTTTTGTCACATTGCCCCCCAGGAGCGAAGTTACCACATTGTAAATTCCCATATAGTTTCCCTTTAACAGCGGTACCATAGCATCGATCCTGTCTGCCTCGATCACCCCGGCTTCCACCAGGAAATCCAGGTACATCTTCCTGGCCACCGGATGTTCAAACACTGCCGTATGCTGGCTGTCCAGATAAAGTCTGCGGAACTTCTTTTTTGCCTCTGTGACTTCTACCCGGATACTCTGACGTATATCACCGGCATTTGCTGCCGCATGGATATAGAAGCCCCCCTCTTCCACTACCCAGTCTGAGGCTTCCGGATCGTAATAGGCAAAATCACGATATCCCAAAGTAAAGGTCAGTGTCTTCGTCTCCTGTGGCTCCAGTTCTACTTTTCCAAATGCCTTTAATTCCTTTTCCGGCCGTTTTAACCGGGATTCTTCATCACTTATATAAATTTGAACAGTCTCTTTTCCCTTTACACTGCCTGTATTTGTCACATCCACAGAGACAGTTACCGTATCCGTATCCTTAAACCGGTTCCGGTCAACTCTTAAATTTGAGTATTCAAAGGTCGTATAACTGATTCCATATCCAAACGGAAACAGCGGTTCAATTTTTTTCTTTTCATAGTATCGGTATCCAACAAAAATACCTTCTCCGTACACATGGTGGCTGCATTCACCTGGAAAATATGGATAGGCGCTCGTATCTTCCAGGCGCTTTGGAAATGTCACAGGCAGTTTACCGGAAGGGTTCACCTCTCCGAACAAAACGCGCGCCAGGGCCTCGCCTACCGTCTCACCTACGAGGAACTGCTCCACAACAGCGCCCACATGATCCAGCCAGGGATTCATGACAACAGCATCGCCATTACTCAATACCACTACTACACGCTTCTGTACCCGTGATACCGCCTCAATCAAACGGATATGGGAGGAATCGATTTCCAGATGCTTCCGGTCGAAGCCTTCCCGATCGTATGCCACCCATAATCCGGCAAAGATCACAGCAACATCCGCCGCCCTGGCTGTCTCCTCAGCCTCACGGATCAGCTCATCCGATGTCTCATTCTTGAGTTCATATCCTTTCGCATAGGTAAGCGTTATATCATCTCCGGCCAGCTTCTCCATTTCCTCATAGGGTCTGCTGATCCGAATCGGATTTACCAGCGTACAGCCGCCGCCCTGGTAGCGCGGCTCTTTGGCAAACGCTCCGATCACAGCTACTTTTTTATATTTTTCCTTTGTAATGGGCAGAAGTTCTTTCTCATTCTTTAAAAGCACAACAGATTCTTCCGCCACTTTTCTCGATAGATTCCTGTGGTTCTCAAAATCAACTTCATCCGTAAAACGTTCCTGTTCCTTTGCCTTGAATACAAGCTCCAGAATCCGCTCCACACTCTGATCCAAAACCGATTCGGACAGGATCCCATCTCTCACCGCATCTATAATAGACTGATTGTTACGCCGGTTTTCAGGCATATCTAAGTCATTCCCTGCCTCCAATGCCTTGATTCTGTCCTTTACGCCGCCCCAGTCCGATACTACGACACCGTCAAACCCCCATTCCTCTCTCAGGATGTCAGTCAGCAGTTCCCTGTTTTCCGCCATCTGGACTCCATTTACCTTATTGTAGCTGGACATCACGGTCCATGGCTTTGCATTCTTTACCCCGATTTCAAATGGCGCCAGATAGATTTCTCTAAGGGCACGTTCATCCACATCAGAACTCATATTGATTCTCAGTGTCTCGGCGTTATTGGCGGCAAAATGCTTGATGCTTGTTCCCGTTCCGGTCTTTTGAACTCCTTTGATAAAGCTCTCAGCAACTTTTCCTGTCAGGTAAGGGTCTTCGGAGTAGTACTCGTATCCGCGGCCTCCCAGCGGGCTCCTTTTAATGTTAATCCCCGGAGCAAGAAGGAGATTCACCTTAAAATACCGGCATTCATCGCCCAATGCCTCCCCCATCTCTTCAATCAGTTCCGTATCCCATGTAGATGCCAGCGACGCACCTGACGGATAGCAGACCGCTTCATACTGGTTTGTAATGGTGGGAGAATTCTGTGTTAAGTCCGTAACCTTTAAGAAATCTGAAGTGTCCTGTTTTCTCTCCTGGTTCACCGGCTTCATAATCCGCACTCCGTTGGAGCCGTCTGCCATCCAGATTTCCGGGATTCCTTTTTCCTCCAGCGGTCTCGTCTGCCAGAGTCCTACCCCAGAGCAGAGGGAGGCTTTCTCTTCCAAAGTTAAGCTTTTTAGTAGTTCTTTTATCTTTTCGTTCATGATTTATTCCTTTCTATCCCTTTACACCACTGGATGCAAAGCTTTCAATAAAGTATTTCTGGGTAAATAAAAACAATACGATGAGCGGGGCCAATGCCAGAGTACAGCCTGCCATAATCAGGGCATAATGTGTGCTCTGAGCCTGCTGGAACCGCTGAAGGCCAACCGTTAATGTCAACAGTTCTTCCTTATTGCAGTAGATCAGGGGATTGATATAATCATTCCAGGTCCATGTGAAGGAGAACAGCAGAAGGGTTACAAACCCTGATTTCGTAAGCGGCAGCATAATCTGCCAGAAAATTCGAAAATGGCCCGCTCCGTCAATCTGCGCCGCCTCAGTAAGCGCATAGGGGATTCCCTCATAATACTGACGCATGAGAAACGTATTGAAAGCCGAAAAAATACCGGGCAGTATCAATGCGTAAAACGTATTGTTTAGGTGCAGCTGGCCAAAATAGATATACTTAGGAAGCAGTGTAACCTGCACAGGTACCATAAGTGTTGCCAGATAGATCCCAAAGATCAGCCCCTTGCCGCGGAATTTCAGCCTCGCAACCCCATATGCCGCCGTAGTAGACAGGCAGATCGTTCCAACCAGCGTAATTCCTGTTACAATCAAACTGTTCCGGTAATAATTCGGGAAATCACTCTTCAGCCACACGGTAGAATAATTGGTCCAGTTCACCACCTTTGGTATGATACGAATCGGAAATTCCATGACGTCGATCTCATTTTTAAAGGAGGCAGACACCATCCAGATAAAGGGGAACACACAGATCACAGCAAGCAGCGCGACGATCAGAGTAGCTCCGATTCGAAGTATCAGAGTTCTTGTATTTGCTTTCATATCATCTTTCCCCCTAAATCGTATACTTTTCTTTCAGCTTTACCTGCACTGCGGAGATTATTACAATAATTAAAAACAGCAGTACCGCGACCGCAGAGGCGTAGCCGATGTTATGTTCCCTGAATGCATAGTGATAAATACAATAAACCAGTACATTGGTGGAATACCCCGGACCACCCTCCGTTAAAACATTAATCTGGTCGAATACCTTAAAGGAATTCATGGTAGCCAGGATCGATACAAACAGAATATTGGAAGCCATCATGGGAACCGTAATCCTGAAAAAGGTCTGGAGCCCATTAGCGCCATCCACCCTGGCAGACTCATATACCTCTTTTGAAAGCCCCTGAAGCGCTGACAGAAAAATAATCATATAATAACCCGCGTCGTGCCAGATGGACATGACGATGATACCGGCCAGCGCCGAATTGCTCTTCGTAAACCAGCCAGGCAGATTCTTCACTCCCAATGCCGCCAGAATGGAATTGACCGGACCTCCCTCCGGATTTAAGAGAATCAGCCAAACGTATGCCACCGACACCATGGCGGATATGTACGGCATAAAACACATCAGCCGCAGCGGAACCTTGCAGAACACAAACTTGTTCAGCAAAACGGCAATAACCAGAGCCAGACATACGGATACAGGCACATACGTAAAGGTGTAGACAAAGTTATTCATAAGAGCCGCTTTTAAGCGGTCATCCGACACCATCTTTGCGAAGTTTTCCATTCCTGTGAACTCAATGGCAGAAAGCCCCTGCATGGGGTTCCATTTTGTAAATCCCAACAGCAGTGAAAATACAATGGGAAGTGCCACAAAAATCAGGATTCCGATAAAATTGGGTATGACAAATAAATATCCGGCCCGTTCCTCCCGAAGCTGGCGTTTCGACAGTCTCTGTTTTGTTTTTTTCATCTTTCTAACCCTTTCCCTCTATCAGGCAGCTTTCATTCGCCCATGCGAATAGAAAAAGCCGCAAAATACGACCTGCCTCGACCGGCTGCTATATTCTACGGCTTTTCCTCACTGCTTTTATTTCCCACTTACCTCTTTTTCAATTGCTTCGTTGGTAATCTTCTCAATTTGCCCCAAAACGTCTTCTGCCGTTTTCTCTCCATTGAAATACAACTGGGTCTGCTCCTGCATGGACTGCTGGTACTCGGCTGCTCCCAGACCGGTTGGCTTCTGGCTAACTGCTGTCATGTCTTCAAACAGCACTCTCACATCATCTACCTCCAGACCGGATCCCTCAATAAAAGTCTGAATAAGGCTGTCATTATAGGCGGGCTTATAGGAAGGATAATTTCCTGTTCCTGCCACGCGCTCCGCTCCTTCTTCCACCATGTAGCGGATAAATCTCCATGCCTCTTCCTTATGCCCTGACGTTGCCGGAATTGCCAGAATCGTGGTTGCAACGCTGAAGTTATCATCCGCCTTAACCGTATCGTCAAATCTCGGCAGCGGAGCAACACCGATGCGGAAATCGTGGGGATAATTCTCCTGATCCTTGATATTTTGAACTATCCAGGAACCTGCCTGAACCATGGCACATTTACCGCCCAGGAATGCGGAGCTCTGATTTGCTTTTGTCGCGATGATCTGGCTGAAGGAAAGCTGTAAGCCCAAGTCATCCAGTTCTTTTCTGCGCTCCAGGGAAGACTTAAAGCCCTCTGCCATAATATTACATTTTCCGTCTTCCGTATACCATGGGGAGACCTCGTTTCCAACAGGAGCCCACTGGCCGTTAAAGGTGTGGGTATACGTTCCGTATACCTTGGAATCCCCCTCGCCGCTGGTAAGCTTTTCTGCAATCGCCTTGTATTCGTCCCATGTCCAGGAACCATCCGGATATTCGATTCCCGCAGCGTCAAACATGTCCTTGTTATACCAGATTCCTTCAATGGTGGAACGGATCGGATACCCGTATGTCACACCGTCATAGCTTGCATGGCTTAAGATCCCGCCAAAATTCTTCTCCATATCAATTCCGTCTTTTTCAATAAACTCATCGATTGGAGCATACATTCCATTTTTCATCCGAAGCATCTGCTCGCCGTCGGACCCCGGCATAACATCGATTTCACCGCCACCCATGGCAAGAATATCGAGCTGAGTCAGCTTGTCGGAGCCATTATCCGGAATTGCATGATACTGTACCTCAATGTCTGGATTCGCAGCATTAAATTCATCGATAATGGAGCTGTCCATCGTTACCCAGTCGTAATAATGGATTACTGTCTTTTCTCCGGAAGCCGCGCTCTGGGCCTTCTCTTCCTTTCCGGCTTCTGTCGATACAGCTTCACTGTTTCCCCCGGTTACGCCTTCTGTCATGTTTTCTCCGCCCTTGCCGGAACAGCCCCCAAGTACTCCCGCGGCTAAGACACAGGCCAGTGTTATAGTTAATGCTTTTTTCATTTTTCTCCTCCTTTGTTAACTGATGATTCTATGATAACTGCCTCACAGTTATTTCACAAGGAGGCCTGTTTTATATAAGTTCTGATTTTTTCATGACACTCCGGAATAATTTTAGAATTGTCCTGATTATTTCATTTCACATCATATGACTCCGTTACGCCGGCCTGACTGTGTTCACTGCCCACTGAATAATCACCGGAAACCGGGAAAGTAATGACAATCTCGGTTCCCCTTCCAGCTTCACTGAATATCTCTAAATTGCATGCTTCCCGATAGCAGAGCCATAGACGCCTCATGACGTTATAAAGGCCGATCGATTCCGTCTTCTTATAATCTTCATCTCTTGAAGCCCATAGTCCCCGCAGATATTCCAGGGTATCCGGTGCCATCCCCCTGCCGTCGTCCTTTACAGAAATCACCAGATCACTGTCATCCATGCCGCACCAGATCCAGATATTTTCATCGATATCTTCTACCTCCAGCCCATGCTTGATCGAGTTTTCCACCAGCGGCTGAAGAAGCAGCTTCATGATGCGGCAGTCATACAGCATTTCATCTATATCGATAAAACAGTGAAGACGGGTTCCAAACCGCAGCTTTGATAAGGTTATGTATAACTCAATGTTATCAATCTCAGCCTTTAAGCTGGTAAACTCGCCTTTTATCTCCATATTGGAACGGAAAAATTTCCCCAGGATCCGAATCATCTCGGCCACTTCTTTATTTCCGTCGATCTGAGCTCTCCAATTGATGCAATCCAGCGTATTGTATAAAAAATGAGGATTAATCTGCATCTGAAGCGCCTGAATACGGCTTTCCTTAATGCTGAGCACCAGTTCCTGATGAACCAGCTTATTCTCATAGATCTGGTTTGCCAGATCGTGTATTTTCTCCATTGTATGGTTAAAGGAATCATATAGATTTGTAAACTCCGTAATTCCGCTTGTCTCCTGTATCGTCACATTACCATTTTCCGCCCGTTTAAAGTGATCCGCCAGCACCTTTACCGGAATGGCAATGCTTCGGGACAGCATCAGCCCAATGGCCGCAAACACCAGAATCAGAATTACGCCGAGAATCGCACAGACGCTCAATACAATAGTACCATCACGGGTAACCTCCTTCTGTTCTGTCAGGCAGATGTAATTCCATCCCCTGTTTTCGATCTTTTTCTCTGCCATCACGTAATCGGCCCCGTCCACAGTAATATATCCGTTCTTTTTAACCTGGTACTCAAATGTCTCCCCGATCTTTTCCTTATTCCGGCAGCTGATGATCCGGTTGTTTTCATCCAGCAGAAAAAAACGTTTTGTGTACACGGCAGCGTCTTCCGCTACGATATCAGAAAACATGGCGGCATCGATGTACACCGTAATATAGCCAAGCGCCTTGCCTACGGTCATCACCTCATTCAGCGTATTTTCCTTTCCACTCTGGGTGGAAAATATCTTTCTGACAACAGGTATGGTGAGTACCTTTGAGGTTGATTTACTGTTTAAATCATATCCGAGGGGCAGCCAGATACTCTTGCCATGAGAGTTCTCCACCTGATCAAACCATTCGTAATCAGAGATACAGGTGCTTTGATTAAATGCTTCCTTACTTCCAATTACCTCTCCGTCATTGGAAAACAGCACAATATTAACACAATTGTAAAGAGCGGTATTAAATCTGCTTTTATAAAGCAAATTATTATTAATGCGGATACGGACCTGATCCAGATCCATGAGTCCGGCTCCGCCGTATTCATAGGCGATCAGCGCAGACTGGATGTCACTGTCAAATGCCAGTGTTGCAGAGATATTTTCCGCCTGCCCGCTTAAATAATCTGCCGTCTCACAGAGCTGGGAAACGAGCCACGCATCCCCCTCCAGAATTCTTTCTCTGGCATTTTCCGTTATGCTCCTGCGCATGGCAAGACCGGATAAACAAATGGTAGCCACGATTGATACAATAAAAATCAACAGCAGGTAGGTTTTGATACTGGTTTTCTTTCCCCTCATTTCTCCTCGTTTCCCCGAAACCTGGCTATGTAATCTGCCGGTGAGTAATTATAGTATTTTTTAAATGCATCTGTAAAATACCTGGGATTCTTATAACCGACCATCTCTGCGATCTCATAGATACGGTAATTTCTCGACAGCAGCAGCACCCTGGCTTTTTCCATGCGAACCTCCACCAGGTATGTCTTAAAACTGCGGCCCTCTGCCTTCGTAAAGATGGTAGACAGATAACCGTAGCTGATGTTTAACTGGTTCGCCACCAATGCGAGGCTAAGATTTTCATTCCCGTATTCCTTTTCTATCATGGTTTTCGCTTTGGCCACGATAAGATTTCTCATACTGTCGGAGTTTTCCCACAGTGATTTCCGTATTGTGTCGATATCCTGGCTGAAATTCTTTTTCAGCTGTTCTGTCGTGGGATACTGCTGCTCCACATCGGCATAATAGCGGTGCGCAAAAAGATAGACTGCGCCGTTGTTCTCCAGTTCAAAATATTTGAGCATCTTCATGACAATATTGCAGTAAAAATAGTACATGTCCTTGCTTTCATAGTGCTCCAGTACGGAATTGATCTCCCGAATCTGCTGATCAATCTCCTGAAATCGGCCGTTTTCAAAATTATCCACCATGCGGTTTTTCAGTTCCTGTATGATATCCCACTCTTTTTTATAGATATTTCTCTCCCGCTCATAATGGATCACACCGCTCTTCTCCTCATCCCGGCCCAGGTCGACGGCGGACCAGTAGGAAGACACTACCTCCGCCTCGGAGTACACCTCTCTCCCGATCAGTATCTGATATAAAATTCCCGTATATTTAGGGAATTCCCGCTTTAAATGCATCAGTATCCCGTTTAGCTGTTCAGGAGGTACCAGAATCGCAAAAAGCCCCTGAACATCGTTAGAGAGACAATCGGAAAAGACCTGCCTGATCATGGCTTCACAGGCCTCCATCTGCTCACCGGTCCGGTCTCCTCCCTCCTTTGCCCTGATGCGTATGAGTATCATTTCATAATATTTTTTACCCCGGTTATTCTTTTCAAACAGAGAATCCATACGGACATGCTTTTCCAAAAGCTTCATCAGTTCGTATTCCCGACCGATTTTCTGCCTGCTGTCACCATCTGTCACAGACCTTTCACTGTCCAGATTCTTTTTCAGTTTAAAAAAAGCAGCCTCAATCTCCTCTTCTCCCAGCGGCTTTAAGAGATAATCCTCCACCTTTAAAAGCAGAGCCTTCTTTGCCAGCTCAAATTCTCCATAACCGCTGATAATCACGGACTTGATATCCTTTCTGATTTTCTTTGCCTCATCAATCAGCTCCAGCCCTGTCATCTGAGGCATCCGGATATCCGTTAGAATCACATCCGCCGTATGGTTCTTTAAATACTCCAGCGCATCCATTGCTCCCTTAAATGTTCCCAACACCGAAAACCCCATCTTCTCCCATTGAATAACCTTTTCAAGTCCCTTCCGTATTAACTCATCATCATCAACTATGATCAGTGTATACATACACGTTCCCCCTTTTCCGGACAGACTGTCACACATACCATTATACTGGACAGCCCTGATACCCACAATGCGGGATTTTTGCTTTTTCTTCTGTTTTTTTCATGAAATCAAAACCTGCCCGGAGGGATTTTTGTGTAATTAAAGCGCTTTTTATTCGCAAAAAAGCTACCGAATCACAGACGATTTCCCCTCTGTGTTTCAGCAGCTTTCCCGCTGTCTTACTTACTTATGCCACTTTGTTCTGTAAACGCTTCCCTCTGCAGAACTCCTGTACGCCGCCCTAATAATCTGAAGCGTATGTTCGGAATCCTCCAGCGTTGACAGCGGCTCTCCCATCCCGTCCATATAGGCCAGAAACGCCTGTGCCTGATTGACAAATGTCTGATCGTACGATTCCACAGCACAAAGCCTTTCTCCGTTCACATAGAGCGCATCCGTTAAATGCATCTCTCCATCGGTTCCCAGAATCCGGATTCCGTTTAACTGCTCTGCAGCCTCGGACGCCCAGCTCTCCGTAATGACACAGAGCGATCCATCCATCATCTGCATATTGAGCTGAGCGGTGTCCTCACCCTCCAAAGCCTGAAGCCGCAGATTAGCGGTAAACGCCTGAAGCCTGGCAGGCACACCCAGAAGATAAAGCATCTGGTAAATCAGGTGGTGTCCGCTGTCGATCAATGCACCTCCGCCGGACAACGCCTTCTGCCTCCTCCAGTTCTCTGTTCCGGAGATGTCCAGAAGCTGTGCGGAAAAGAAAGAGGACTGGAGTATTGTTCCCAGCGCCTTTTCATCAAGCAGTTTTTTCATCTGTGCAAGGGGCTTCCGGTACATGAAATTATGTCCTGGAAAAAGTCTGACCCGGTTCTGCTCAACAGCACGCCTGACACGCTGATACTGCTCAGTTTCTCCTACCACCGGTTTTTCCACCAGCATGTAGACCCCGGCAGCCGCGGCCTTTAATATTTCCTGATAGTGGCAGGCAGTCACACTGCAGAGAATCACAGCATCCAGATCCCCTTTTTCCAACATTTTATCCATACTGTCATATGGGGTTATCCGGTGTTCCTCGCAGATCGCATGCAGCTTTTCCATATTGGAAAATGTACACATGCCTGCGATCTCAGCTTCCTTCTGCGCCTCAAACGCAGCCAAATGTTTCATCGCAATAAACCCGGTACCTACAATCCCTATTCGTTTTCCCATCTATAGTTACTCCCCTGTTTCCAAATTTAACAGCATTCCATCATAACCAGGAATCTCCCTTTTCCACTCCTTTCCGTTCCGTTCCCTAACAAAACAAGACCTGACTTCCGGCGTCTGATTTACAACCGCCATAACCGGTCCGTTCTTAGTCTCCAGTACTCTGACAATCAGATCGGGTGCCTCCAGCACGGAAACCAGAGCGTAGCCTTCTGCTTTAAACTGCTTTTTTATGTATTCAGCAGCCGTACAGCTCCCCGCATCTTTTACAGCCGCTCCCAAAAAGGTTCCGGTCCAGAGAATGTTCCCTTTTCCGTACTGCACCTCAGCAATGGCCGGTGTTTCATCCTCAAACCAGCCGGTAACCGTTCCCCTGGTTATCTTCATCGTCTGTCTGTAATACAGCCCTTCACACAGAACAGCTCCATCTCTATCCAATATCGGAATCACTCCGTCTTCGGCTCCCAAAGATATCATCTCAGCCCCAAACGCTTTTTTTAGCATCGGACATGGACAGTTAAAACTGTCTGAGTTCACCCCTTCCATGCGTATTTTGCCCATCTCAGAATAAAGACCTGCAGCTGCCTCAAGAACCACACGGCCGCCCTTACCGGCAAAATCCAGGATTTCTCTCTGTTCCTCATCGGAAAGTGACAGCGCCATCGGAACGTACAGAACCCGCAGGCCCTCATCCCACGCCGAGGCCATATAATCGCCATGGACAAACCTCACTGGTATGCCTGCCTCGATACTGGTTTGATAAACGCCGTAAATACTGTGCGCATATTTTTCTTCCTGTGCCCCTGCCGCGAAAAGAAGCAGATCGGCATTTCTTGAAAGATAAATTCCATTGACTGCCGGAACCAGCCTGCTTTTATCCAGTTGATACTCTTTAAAAAGCCTGGCACAGCGCCCTGCCTCCTCGCTTCTTTCCGTATTTTCTCCGTCAAAGCCCGTCAGACCAAATCCGGGAGACTCCATTCCTGCCGGCTCCGGAGCATACTGCCAGTACACCACGCCCTTTCCTCCCGCCGCAACAGTATTCCAGTTCCAGATACGGATATCTTCTTTATTGGGAACCTTATGTGCCAGAAATCCCGGCACACCGGCACCGCCCTGAAGTTCTGCCTGATAGAATTCCTTTTCTCTGGACGCTACACAGATAATTTCCGCCTGGAGCATATGAGAGAGATCGTAATCGCGTTTCGTCTCTCCCATCAGCCATTTCGGAAAACTGGATAACCCGAACACATCTACCTCACGTGCGAGCAGAAATTCATCGGAAAGTTCAATTCCAAGCGCTCCGGTACTGGATGCCCCCATGTAATCCGCGCTGGCGCTGTGGGTCTGGATCAGCTTCCCCGGCGCGCCGCGTCTCGCTGCATCTACCCGCCGCCTCAGCCATTCCGCCAGATTATATAACCAGAATCGTCTCCAGTCCATCATATCAGCATACGTCCCGAACCGAGGCGGGGGCACAATCTCTTCCCAGTCCGTATACCGGCGGAACCACGCCTCATTCAATTGCTCCAGCGACCCGTATCTGACCTTCAGCCACTCCCGAAACGCCCGTCTGGACCCCCCACAGGCACATAGAAGCTCCTTCTTATAATCAAACATCGGCTCCAGGTGCGGTTCGTTCCACACATCAATGATTATCACACTGTTGTTATCACGGTAATGCTCTGCTGTGCGGAAAATAAAATTACATACCAGATCCGAAACTTCCGGATTATCCATGCAGAGTCCCGGCCAGCCTGCTGTTGGAAGGTTAGCAGGCCCCCCCATAGTGATTTTCTTTCCCTCTACCGTCTCGTAGAGGCAGTCCGGATACGCCTCATACAGCCAGTACGGCGCGCCTTCCGGTATCACGTTGATTATCACATTCATGCCATTTTTTTCTGCAAGTTCTGTCAGCCGGTCCAGATCATCAAAGATAAAATGATTCTGCTCCCGCTCGATATCATTCCAAACCGCCCAAAGCTTTACCACATTAAATCCAAGCTGCTTCATATTTATAAAATCGCGTTCCCAACACGTCCTGTCCGGGAATGGCGGTCTGTAATACTGTGCTCCAAAATACACGTTCTGTACCTCCGTTCATTCTTTATGTTAACAATTGATATTCCAAACTCAGCCCTTAACCGCCCCGGCAGTTAAACCGCTGACGAGATACTTCTGAAGGAAAAAGCCGGCAATGATAATAGGCACCATAACAATCGTGGCCGCCGCGCTGGACTGTCCCCAGTCTACCGAAATCGCCCCTACGAATCTGGAGACCCCGACAGTAAGCGTATAGGTGTGAAGATTTGTGTACTGCATAGAAAACAGCAGTTCATTCCACGAATACTGCATGACCAGCAAAAGTGCGGATCCAATCGCCGGTGAGAGAAGAGGAAATACAATTTTCCAGAATACCTGCATTCTCGTACAGCCATCCAGTTTTCCCGCCTCAAATAAGTCACCTGGAATATCCCGGATAAATCCAAGTACCAGCCAGGCTACAAACGGGGCGTTTACCGACACATGAGCCAGTATGGGACCCACATAGGTTCCCAGAAGATGCACCTTGTCAAGGATAATATAGAGCGGAATCATAATGGTAATCGTCGGTACCAGTTTGGAAAACAGCAGGAATGTGGAAATCCGGTTTCCCCAGTTGGATTTCATGATAGCAAGCCCATAGGCCGCAAGGCTTCCCAGCACGATGCTGATAATGGTCGTCGACATGGCAATAATAAAGGAATTACCGAAATACGACAGAAAATTACCCTGTTTAACGATCTTCACATAGTGCTGAAGAGTCGGAGTAAAGAAAAACTGAGGAGGCATTTTCCGTATCAGAAGCGTCGGTTTAAAGGAATTACTCACAATCATATAGATCGGAAAGACTACCGTAAGCACCACAATCAGGCCGAACAGTGCTTTCCCGCATACAATCATTGATTTCTTCATTACTGCAGTCCCTCCTTGTGTGCTTTTGCATTATAACGGATAAAGACAATACCAAATACCAGAAATGAAAGGATCATGCTGGCATTGGATATGGTCATTGCATACCCCATGTCAAAGGTATCGAATCCAATCTTATACGCATAAAGGCTGAGCGACATGGTGGAGTTATTAGGGCCGCCGCCGGTCAGGGCGTAGATGATATCAAAAACCTTGATGGCGTCCACTCCGTTAAACAGAAGGATGACCATATAAACCGGAATCAGCCCCGGAAGAGAGATATGGATAAATTTCTGTATAAATCCGGCTCCATCCATTTCCGCTGCCTCGTAATACTCCCCCGGTATGCTGAGAAGACCGGAACTGAGCACCACAATAACAAAGGGAATAACCTGCCAGCAGTGAGCAATGACTGCGCAGAGCATGGCCGTGGACGTTCCCGCAAGACCCGGGAACTGTTTGGAGGTGATTCCAAACAGTCCCAGAACCCAGTAGACGAGTCCGCCATTAATATTGAACATGTATTTCCAGATCAGGCCTATGATGATGGGAGAGACCAGGAGCGGCATGGTACAGATCGGCCGGAGAATACTTTTTAACCGCCCCGTAAGACTCTGAAGCCATACTGCAATCACAGTCCCAAGAATCAAATCCCCGGCAATGGCGGCAGCTGTGAAATACAGCGTATTCCCTGCTGCCTTTAAAAAAACTTTGTCCTGAAACAGCCTGATATAATTGCTGATGCTTATGAAATCCTCTTTAAGGTCAATACTGCCCATATGGTAATTGTAAAAGCTCATGAACACGCCGTATAAAAGAGGAATGAACATCACCACAAACACAACCAGGATACTGGGCAGAAGCAGGAGGACGGGCAGTAAATCCCCTTGTTCCAGTAAGTTTCTTTTCCGTTTCATTGTTATGTTACCTCCCATCCCCTTCTCATTATCTGTCAAATTGATAATCTTTGCACGTCTCGTTGTAAGACTTAATTAATGCAGCCGAATCCGTGTCCGGATCAGTGGCAATCTCTGATAAAACCGCCTGTAATCCCGTCAGCATAGTGGAGGAATCCCCTGCCGTAGGCAGAATTCTGGCGTGAGCAAGAGCCTCTGTAACCGCAGGCAGATACGGAATTTTCTCCAGCACCTCCTGGTCTTCAGCCAGCTTTGGCAAAGCCGAGATGGATCCATTTGCCAGAGACGCTGACTTTTCCTGTTCCGGGCTTGTCAGCCATACGGCCGCCTGAAATGCTTCATCCGGATTCTCACTGTTAGCCGCCACAGACCAGCCCCAGAAATTAGCGGTTCCTACACAATCCTTGTCTCCAACACTGGGCATACCCGCAAATTTAACGGTTTCTGCCACTGCCGACTGTTCCGGATCCAGGTATGCGGAACAATTACCGGAAAGGCTGATACTGACAGGAGCCACCCCATCCTTCATCGCCTGTCCCACATCATCCACATGCCAGGTCGACGCGCCATCCATTGCGTACTTACAGAGTTCCTGCCAGATGGCAATCGCCTGTACAGCCTCATCACTCCCTAAATCAGCCTTGCCATCCTTTATAAACTCACCGCCGCAGGAATAGAGTATGGCACCAAACAAATCGACTGCCGCCTGTCCCTGCATGGCCGGAATCGCGATACCGGTCCCCTCATTTTCCTTAAACCATCTGGCGCATGCAATCAATTCGTCAAACGTTTTCGGAACTTCTCCGCCATACCGCTGCATGGCAGTCTCATCATACGCCAGTATGGAGGTCTGTGTAAAAGTAGGAAGAGACATGATGTTTCCATCAACTGTCATAGTGTCTAAAAGGCTCTGGTTATACATACTTAAATCTATTTGATATTTTTCGATGTAATCATTTAAAGGAAGAAGCCAGCCATTTAACGTGTAATCCGGGCACCACACTTCGGCTACATAGATCAGATCATAATCCCCGCCTCCGCTCTTCTGCATACTGAGCGTTTCCTTTTCCTTCAGCTTATCGTACGCCACATCGTCAATCACGATTTCAGAAGCCGTATACCCCTTTACCAGCTCCTTCTGATCGTCGGACTGGCCGCCCGACCATCTGGTCGCTACCAGTTCCACACCGGACACCTCCTGTGTCGTCTCTTTCCCGCTCTGCGCAGACTCCGCCTGTACTGCGGCTGTCCCTTTTGTTTCCGTTCCGCCTCCGCAGGCCGTAAGACTCAGTGCTAAAACTACCGTCATACCCAAACTTAATACCTTCTTCATATCTGTTACTCCCTTCCTTGCACAGTTTGTGCTATTTGTTTTTAAAATAGTTGATAAACACAGGCAGACCCAGTTCTTTCAGTGCAGCCAGCCATGCTTTCTTCTCCTCTTCTGCCGCGTCGGGCCGTTTTCCCAGTCCCTGTACAATGGCAGCCTGTACTGCCTTGGAGGCTCCCATACTGTGGTACGGCATAATTTCAAATGCTTCAATCCCCGGATGACAGCGGTAGAACTCAGCCAGTTCACCGAAAAAGTTCTCTGTATCGTTTACCCCGGAGATTAACGGTATCCGAATTACAACCCGGCATTTATTTTCGAGAAGCAGATCCAGATTCCGGTAGATCTCATCCGCCCTTACACCGGTTAGACGGGGATATGCCTCTTTTTCCCCCTTTAAATCAAACAGGAATAAGTCCGTCAGGGGAATCACGGCATTCAGCTGTTCTGCGGCACAGAAGCCTGAAGTCTCCAGACAGGTATGTATGCCTTCTTTCCTGGCCATCAGCAGCAGTTCTTTTAAAAAGTATGGCTGGAACAACGGTTCTCCCCCGGAAATGGTTACACCTCCATGCCCCGTTTTCTCATAAAAAGGTCTGTCCTTTTTTACTTCTGCCATCACATCCACGGCCGTTACGCTTCTGCCGATCGTTTCCAGCGCCCCGTAACAGCAGACCTCCGTACATGCTCCGCATCGGCTGCATGCCTCCCGGTCAAACTGATGTTTTCCCATCACCATCCGGTGCGCTTTCCGGGGACAGACCTCCGCACATGCTCCGCATCCCGAACACCTGCTTTCCTTATATGAGATGGTATCACTTATGTCGTAGGATTCCGGGTTATGACACCAGATACATCGAAGCGGACAGCCCTTTAAGAATACGGTCGTACGGATTCCCGGCCCGTCATCCAGACAGAAATGCTGTAAATCAAAGATTTTTCCAATTTTTTTATCAGTAGCTGGCCCGTTCATAGATCTCCTTCTGAACATCCTTTTCCAGCATGACAAATCTGGCCGAAAATCCGCCGACCCTCACAATCAAATCACCGTACTCCTCAGGACGTTTCATTGCATTCTCCAAATCATCCTTTCCGATCACCGTAATCATCGCCTGACTGCCGCCTCTGTCGAAATAATCTTTCATGGCAGCAATTACCTTATCCTCAGATCGTTCCAGAAGTTCTTTTGTAAAACGGAAATTCTGTACCATCCCGGCATGTTTTATATGTGAGGGTTTCAGCAGGCTGTTAATCATGGAGGTCAATCCCTTTGTCTCGACCACAGATTCCGGATTATTGGCGTTGGCCGTTGCGCATCCGGACTTTCTGCCGTTTGGCATCGCTCCCACCCATCTTGCCAGTGTGGTATTCTGTGCATTGTTTATGTAAACCGGCAAATAACTCCTGAGACCAACCCGTTCCGCCTGGGCCTTTGCTGTCTCATTGAAAAAGTCCTGTAAATCTACAAACATTGCATCTGCTTCCTCATGATCTACACCATATTTCGGAGCTTCCAGCATCATTTTTCTGGCAGCCGGGTAACTCTCAAAGTTATCAGCAAGCGCCTCCATCATCTCTTCCGCTGACATCCGTTTTTCGTCAAAGATCAGTTTCTTAACTGCACATAAACTGTCTGCCGCATCAACCGCTCCGTAAAACTCCAGAGTTCCAGCCAGATATTCACAGCCCCCTTCAAAAAGTGCCTTTCCCTTATCCACGCAGCCATCGTAAAGGACGGAGGCCATCAGAAACGGATGCCTGGCTCCTGTAATCTCATATTCATACGCTTCAAACTCAGCCTGCGCCTCTATATAATATTTTGCATGCTCCTTATAGAAATGGTAAAACTCTTCAAAACTGCTGCACGCGGAGAGCTTCGGTGTTTTGGGACCGATCGCCCAGCCCCCTACCGGATCCCAGCCTCCGTTTACTGCCAGTTCCATAATTTTCGCAGCATTAAGGGATCCGCTGGGAGTTGCCACACTGTAGTGCTCAAACTCATATTCTCCGCATCCGAGCATGATATAGTGTTCCGCCATCTCCCTCGGCACACCATATGTACTCATGACTCCCGGTACGATCACATCATCATTATAGAGAAGCGGGTATGTCCTTCCCTCCTTAATACACTCAATCGCTGCCTTCATGACACATTCCGGTGTATCTTTATGAAACCGGAGTGTAAATTGCGGAAGAACCTCCTTTACCGTTCTGCACGCTTCAATGGCCAAAAGGCTATAACGGTCTCCCGTCTCCGGATTACGCCGGCCATATCCGCCTACAATTACGCGTCCATCCGTTTCACAGTCCAGATGATCAATCAGCTGAAAGAAATTCTGTGTAATTTTAAGTGCTTCCTCTTCCGTCAGGATGCCATGGTCAATATCATGGCAGTAGAGATCACCAAAAAACACATCACATCTGCCGATATCAATGATTGGCGTCATAAGACAGTACATCCACACCAGCTGGACTGCCTCCAGATAAGATTCCGGTTTCCGATGCTGATTAAAGTAAAGTGCATCTTTAAGCTTAAGCAGCTCCTCTTTCCGCTTTCCCTCTGCGCTTTCTGCCATATCACCAGCCTGCTTCTCATAGTAGTGCAGCATCTCCTTCAGCAGTTCAAACATCTGAACAGATGCTTCCAGAAACTGAAGCTGTTCCTCCTCAAGTCCGTTTCTCTTCATTGATGCAGAAAGTTCCTCCATCATACCCGGGATCCCCTTGAGTACCAGCTTATCAAAGTCGAGATAGCAGCCCGCCATTCTGAGAATCGGACAGGCCGGCATGGGAAGCTTATCCCACTGATCAGATATCAGGGCCTTTTTTAAATGATCCGGCATGTGTTCCATCACATAACGGTCCGTATTTTCCTTTTTCCAGAATACCAGCATATCGTTCAAATCTTCACGGTATTTCAGGCTTCCGGCGCCATTCTCCAATTCCTTCACCACTTCGTCCTCGTGAATATAGAATCCGAACCCTCCGGTCTGATGCTGAATCCCAAATCCCACCGGGCCGAACTCATGGCGTCCAGCCAGGACGTCCTGATCCTCAATCGGATGGAGAATGGCCGGATACAGGGCTTTCATGCATTCTGCTTCAATCTTGTATTTATTCCCCCTCCACTGTTTTACAATCCTGCGGTATGCCTTTGTAAACGCAATCTCCACTTCCAGATTTGATCTGGGGTGGGCCACCTTAAAATGATTCATAGCTGCCTCCTTAAATTGTAATAAATTATCCACTTTTTTCCATCATCTGCGTTTTGGGCGCACTTGACAGAGTGTGCATTTTTCACTGGTATTCTCAGTAATAAACGCACTTTTTATAGATTTTTTATTTAATCTTCTTGTTTTTGAGTAATTTTGATAGCATAAATGTACCATAAAAAAAGAGCGCTGTCTTGTCTTGCCTTTCCCTATTTATTGTGCTATATTGACATATATGGAAACCATTTTTGGTAAAAGAATAAAGAGTCCGGCGATCCGGACTCTCGCGCCGGAGCGCGGTTGCTTCAGCAACCATACTTCCTTAGCGCGGAGTGCACCTCCTGCCCGGAGGGCTTTTATGTAATAGGAGCACTTTCCTACTACATAAAAAAGCCCTGCACATACTGCCGGGGCTCATATACATTCGACGCATTATGAAATTGATCACATCATAAAAAACTCATACTGAAAATCCATCAGGCACGAAAGGGGCCCCGCGATGAAAATTGAATTCTACAGAGAACAGGACTGGCTTTTCTCGGGTGAAGACGGCATCTGCACGAAAATCGCATTTCAGGATGCCGACACCCGTTCACACAACCACAATTATTATGAATTCTTCCTGGTAGGCACAGGAAGCGCCACCCATCATATTAACGATAAGAAAAAGATTGTGAATACAGGAGCCCTGGTCTTCATCCGGCCAAAGGACGTACACAGCTTCCAGAACCCGTCTTCCGATTTCTGTTTTTACAACCTGCTCGTTTCCAGAGGCACTATGGATTCATGCTTTTCCTTTCTCGGCACCGGCTGCAATGCTGAACAGCTGATGGAAAACGAGATGCCTCCCTTCCGTCAGCTTCTTCCGGCGGAGTTAAACAATTTGCTGCCGTCCTTTGAACAGTTGTCTATCGCTCATGAACTGAACCTCGTCCGGTTCAATACCCTTTTGAGGGCCGCTGCCGTCAATCTTCTCACCAGCTATTTTCTTTCCTATAACCTGAAACTGTCCCATGACATTCCCACGTGGCTGGGGCTTCTTGCACTGGAAATGCAGAAACAGCAAAATTATCAGGAAGGCTTAAACGCCCTCTACCGCATCTCTCAGAAGAGTCCTGAATACTTATGCCGCGTCTTTAAAAAGCACCTGAATAAGACGCCGACTGAATTTATCAATGACATCCGCATCGCCAATGCAAAACTTGCTCTTGAATATACCAACCGGTCCATTTTACAGATCTGTGAAGAGGTGGGGTTTGACAACACCAGCCACTTCTACCATCTGTTTAAAAAGGACACCGGATTATCGCCCAAAGCATTCAGGGAGTTGTCCAGCGGAAGCCAGTACTAAATTTATTGGCACCAGCACAATACAGTACTGGTATACCGGTACATGGGCCATACTCCCTGACCGCCGTCAGGCATTATTTCCCGCTTTTTTTCTTATGCTTTGCCATAAACTCGTTTCCCGCCAGCCTGATCCCCATTTCCAGCCACATTTTCTTATCGGCCGGTGTCAGGCATTCTCCGATTTCCCTCGGGTCCATATCGGCAAAATTAAAATCACAGGACTGTTCCGAACGCTCCATTAAATAATCAGCGGTAACGCCAAAGTAATCGGCAATTCGGCAGAGCAGCTCCGATGAGATATCTGGAATCGGCTGTGATTCTATCTTACTGACGGTCTGCTGGCTGACGCCAAGTAAATCTCCCAGTAATGCCTGGGGAATTTTTTTCTGTCTCCTCAAACTATAGATTCTGTTTTTTCCCATTGTATCAATCCTTTTTCTTTTTATTGTAGCGGAAAGACTCCTGCTATATTACTTATATAATTTGTACTTTTAACTATATCTATGTGTTTTGTTGCTGATTCTTCAGAAAAAAGTAATGTGAATTTTATTCTGCCCGTTGTATAATAATGGAAAAGGAGGTTTTGACATGCAGAGTATATTAGTTTGTGATGATGATAAACAGATTGTAGAAGCGATTGATATCTATCTGACCGGAGAAGGTTTTACCGTAATAAAAGCATATGACGGCTACGAGGCGCTGGATCTGCTGGAGAATAATCAGGTAGATTTAATGATCGTGGATGTGATGATGCCGGGTCTGGATGGTATCAGGACCACGTTAAAGGTTCGGGAGACCAGCAGCATTCCCATTATCATCCTGTCCGCAAAGTCAGAAGACACCGACAAGATCCTGGGGCTCAATATCGGTGCGGATGACTACATTACAAAGCCGTTTAATCCTCTGGAGCTGGTAGCAAGAGTAAAATCCCAGCTGCGCCGTTATACCCAGCTCGGTAATATGAACCAGCAGACAGCCGGTCAGGTATATAAATGCGGAGGTCTGGCAATTAATGATGATAATAAAGAAGTCACGGTTGATGGAGAACTCATCAAGCTGACTCCCATTGAATATAACATTCTTCTCCTTCTCGTCAAGAATGCCGGAAAGGTGTTCTCCATTGACGAGATCTATGAACAGATCTGGAATGAAGAAGCGATCGGCGCGGATAATACCGTAGCCGTCCATATCCGCCATATCCGCGAGAAGATTGAAATTAACCCGCGGGAGCCGCGGTATTTAAAAGTGGTCTGGGGAGTCGGCTACAAGATTGAGAAGCAATAGGAGAGCGTATGAAAAGAAAAAAGGAACATGCAGTCCTGCTGCACATTCTTTTTGTCATCCTCGTGGTAACGGGAATCAGCATCATGTACAACAATCCCCACTACGGAGAAGGCATCAGCTGGCTTACCAATGAGACGTACGAGGATACACCGGAGTTCATCCGTCAGTTCAAGACGGACATTGACGATATCTTTAACTATATCAAATACAAAGAGGTATTTGAATCGAACGGGAAGCTGGCCTATGACAAGCCTGTCGTCCGTGTGACCACCGGTCCCGGGGAAGTACAGGAATATACCGTCGACGAGATGGTACGGATGGCCAAGTCCATGGGCTATTATCTGAATGAAAAGTTTAAGGTGGATGGCCGTTACACACCGGAAGACGGAGAACAGGACATCCGGGTGGACTGGCGCTCTTACGACCCGGACCATCAGGATTCCGAGCCCGGGGAATCTTATACCACCATGGCGGACCTGGCAAAAGAAGTGCTTGCCCATGTAGGGAATTACTATGCATTTCACTATAAGTTTATCCAGAACCCCAGCAATTTAAAATTCAGGGTATCTTTTAAGGGTGATTCTGAGGCCCCCAGGCTGTACAGCAATACGGTCATTGATAATCCCGATGAACTGAAAGCATTGGGCCGTTATGTCTATGTAACCGGCGAATCCCTGTATATCGATACCAATTTAAATACAACGCTGAAAACCATATCGGCCCAGCTGGAAAAGTCTAATCCATACAACAACAGCAATTACTACATGATTGTGGCTGTAAACACGGCGTATCCCGTTCAGGATTCCTATTCTGAGGCGGCCAGATCCTATGACCATATGCGTCTGCTGTTTATCATCGGCCTTGTATCTCTGGCCATTGGTATCCTGGGTTGTGCCGCAAGCCTGTACTTCCTTATTAGTATGACAGGCCATATGACTTCCTGTCAGGATGCGGTTACACTGGGAAGAATCGACAGGATCGCCACGGAAACCTGTCTGATCCTGTTTGTGGCCGCCGCCATGTGTGCCCTGTTTCTGGGAGAACACGTCGTCTACAAGGTCATCCACCTGTTTTTGTCGGAAGAACGCTGGTATTACGGGGAACTGGCCGCACGCCTGCTGATTCTCTATACCATCGGCATGATCGCAGCATTCAGCATGATCCGCCGTTATAAGGCGGGAACCCTCTGGACAGGCAGTCTGACAAAGCGGATCTGCGTGAACGTCAGTCTTTATATTAAAAATCATCGTTTTACCACCCGGCTTGCATTGGGTTATATCTGCTATTTTGTATTTAACTGTGTGATGCTTGTGGCGGGTGCATTCGTATATTTTACCTATGACAGCATGGAATCCCGGATTTTAACAGGCCTTCTTGCTCTCGCACTGCTCTGCATGGACCTATGGGTTTTCCATCAGCTGTACAAGAATGCCTGGGAGACCGATCAGATTAATGAAGCGCTTTTAAAGATTTCCCACGGTGACACCAAATATAAAATCAACGCGGAGGCGTTTGACGGAAAAGAACGGGAACTGGCTGAGAACATCAACCATATCAGCCGCGGCTTAGAGACCGCACTGCAGGAAAAGGTAAGCAGCGAACGCCTGAAGGCTGACCTCATTACCAACGTATCTCATGATATCAAAACACCGCTTACCTCAATTATTAACTATGTAGATTTAATTAAACGGGAACATCTTCAGGACCCAAAGATTCAGGGGTACTTAGACGTTCTGGAGCAGAAGTCCCAGCGGCTTAAGACACTGACGGAAGACCTGGTCGAGGCTTCCAAAGCCAGCTCCGGCAATTTAAAGATTGAGCTGACCAGTATCGACTTTGTCGAGCTTATCTATCAAACCAACGGCGAATTCGAAGAAAAATTCCTGATACGCCATCTGGAACTGGTCTCCAGTTTTCCGGAAGAAACGGTTATCATCCAGGCCGACGGACGCCATCTGTGGCGCGTGCTGGAAAATCTTTATAACAATGCGTTTAAATATGCGATGGAACACAGCCGCGTTTACGTTGATGTCACCGCGGAAGACAGTCAGGTACTCTTCACCATAAAGAATGTATCAGAGAATCCGCTGAATATTAAAGGAGATGAACTGACGGAGCGTTTCGTCCGCGGCGACGTGGCACGAACCACGGAAGGAAGCGGATTGGGCCTGTCCATCGCCAAGAGCCTTACGGAACTTCTCGGCGGAACGTTCACCATCTATATTGATGGAGATTTATTTAAAGTGCAGTTATCCTTTCCGCGTCAGAACGGAAAAGGAACTTCCTGACACGGAAACTCTCATTTCACAGAAATAAAAAAACAGGGATATTTTCTGGCATCCACCTTTCAAAAGGCTGCCAGTCATATTCCTGTTTTTATTTTCCAGATCTTCTCAGAATGCTTCTTTATTTAGGAGTGATCAGATGGACCCGGCTCCATTTTCCCGTCAGATACCGCATAAACGAAATGGCATAATTCGCCGCCCAGCCCATGGGAACCGCGTACCATACCGCCTGTACGCCGATCACCGGTGCAAATACTGCCGCTACAATCACGCGGATTGCAAGATTTACAAGATTGGCAATGGTAAAGACCACCACGTCTCCCGCGCCACGCAGCAAACCGTCTGTGGTCGCTTTTAAGCCGATAAACACGAAGAAGAAGGAGATAAACCGCACATATGCCATACCGGTCTGGAAAGCAGTCTCAGCGCTTCCCTCGTTTAGGAATCCGCGTATGAAAAGATCCCCCCACAGCTGCATGATTATGCAGATAACCACTGCAAAAAATCCGACCATGGCATAGCAGTAGCGATACCCCTGCTTCACCCGGTCCGGACGGCCGGCTCCAATGTTCTGTGCGGTAAAGGTCGACATGGCATTGCCGATGGCCAGCATGGGTACGATACAGATCGACTCGATCCTGGTGCCTGCGGCAAATCCGGCCATGACCGCAGAACCGAAGACATTTACCACTGACTGTACCAAAAGCATCCCGATATGGACGATAGACTGCTGAAGCGTGGAAGGGATCGCCACCCGCATCATATTGACCATCATTGTCATGTCGTAAAAATGAAATGCCTCCGTCACCTCATACGTTTTCAGGCGCTTCAGCAATATGGTGAAGGAGATCACCGCCGACAGCCCCTGAGCCATCAGCGTCGCCACCGCAACGCCTGCAACTCCCTGATGGAACCGGATTACGAAGAGCAAATCCAGCACAATATTCAGAAGAGACGAAAAGATCAGGAGATAGAGCGGTGTTCTGGAATCCCCCAGTGACTGAAAAATAGCCGCCTGTACATTATACATGAACAGAAACGGCAGCCCCACGAAGTAGATGCTTAAATATACAGAGGCATCCGCAAATACATTTTCCGGAGTATTCATCCACGTCAGGATCGGCTCATTAAACAGAAATCCCAGAGTGCCGAGAAGAACGCTCAGAGTCAGGAAATTGATCAGTGTCGTGGAGATCGCCGTCTTCATATTCCCCAGCTGCTTCGCTCCCAGAAACTGGGATACGACCACCGAGCTTCCGATCCCACCTCCGATGGCAATGGCAATGAAGACATTGGTAATGGAATAGGAAGCGCCGACAGATGCCAGCGCCTCCTCACTTACGAACCGGCCTACCACTACCGAGTCCATAATATTATAAAACTGCTGAAATAAATTCCCCAGAATCATCGGCAGTGCGAACAGAAGCAACGCCCTGCCCGGTGAATCGGTTATCATGTTTACTGCTTTTCTGTCTTTTTTCATACCCTTATTTTAAACCATTCCTATCCGAATATACGCCATCCACAGATAAAGTTATTTCTCCACCAGCTGCTTAATGCACGTTCCACAACACGTCCGTTACTGGAGGACGCATCCACTACCTTTCCTCCGCCGGCCACGATTCCCACATGACCGCTTACGACGATGATATCACCTGCCTGAAGGCTGTTGAAATTCGTGATCTTCGTGTATTTTCCCACGCTTCGCCAGCCGGCCGAGGTCAGGTAACTCTGCCGTACGCCTGCCTGGTTCAGACAGTAGTAGACGAAACCGGAACAGTCAAACGCATTCGGTCCTTTTGCACCGTAGACATACGGACACCCCAGTTTGGATCTGGCAATGGACAGCAGTCCGCTGACACCGGAGCCGCCCTTTACCGTTCCGCCTTTGGAGCTGCTGCTGCCTCCGGAGGAACCGCCTGAACCCGCCTTCTTTACGTTGCTTCCCGTCAGCTTATTCATGGTCTGACGGCCCACAGAGCCATCTGCGGTAAGACCGTTGCTGCTCTGGAAAGACTTCACCGCTTTTTCCGTCACCTCACCGTAATATCCGGTAACATTGGCGGAAGATAAATAACCATATTTATTTAGCAGCTGCTGAATCCGGGTAACCGTCTCCCCCTGTTCCCCCAGCATCAGACCGTTGGCCTGTGCCTCTGCACTGTTCAGCGCCACACGGGTCGATGGCCCGAGATAGCCGTCCACCACAAGGTCATTCCTTGCCTGGAACTGCTTGACCGCAGCCGCCGTATCATCCCCATACGCCCCATCCGGCGTGGTTGTTAAGTACCCCAGCTCCTTCAGACGCGTCTGGCATGCCAGAACCACATCGCTCTTCTCTCCATAGGAAAGAAAATTCGGTTTGATCTCATCGCTGTACAGGAGATTGATCGTCTGCCGTCCCACCTTGCCGTCGACATTCAAGCCATTGACCTCCTGAAGCTTGATTACCGCGGCCTCCGTATCATCTCCGAAATGTCCGGTCACCAGATCCCCGGTTGCCAGGTATCCCAGTTCATAAAGGCGGTTCTGAATTCGTTTGATGTCATCGCCGTCGACATCCTTTGAAACCGCATAGTATTTGGCGGAAGGAGTCATAATTGCATTCAGCGTCTCCGGGCCCACAATTCCGTCCTGCGCCAGATGATTCTGTCTTTGAAATGTCTTGACTGCAGACTCTGTCATCGTTCCAAAATACTGGGTCGGCTCATCATTATCCATAAATCCCAGATCCATCAGCCGCTGCTGCAGGCTTGCCACAATGGGATGTTCCACGCCATTTCGAAGATATTCCGGAACGGGATTCTCGTCCAGAACCGGAAGGTCCGGCAGTACCGGCACCGGCTCTTCTCCAATTGTCAGGATCTTTACCGGCTGGGGGCTTTTCTCAGTCTCCAGTTCGATCGAGAGGGCAGAGGGCTCCGGTGCCGTTGTCTCCTGCTCCGCACCATTCTTTTTTCCGCAGCCTCCCAGAACCGCTGCGACCGCCGTAGCCAGGAGTACTTTATGTATGAAAGATGTGTACCATCGTGCTTTTTTATTCATAAACGGGATTCCTTTCCTTTTGTCGAATCAGGTCTATTTTAGCACATTTACAAGGGAAAAGGGAAGGAAATTTATCTCATACGGGAATTTTCCACCGCCTGAGCGTTACATTTAATTTACCACTCCATTGCACAGTCAAAACCAATATGATATACTAAATAGAGTTAGATTTTGCTAACTCAGAAACCGAAAGGAGGTTTTATTATGGGTACATCTTTATTATGGGCAGCCGGTGGAACCGGATTTACATTTTTAATGACCACGCTGGGCGCGTCCGTAGTTTTTTTCTTTCGCAAAGAAGTCAATGCCTCCGTTCAGAGAATCTTTCTGGGATTCGCTGCCGGAGTCATGATAGCGGCTTCCGTATGGTCCCTGCTGATTCCAGCAATTGAGGAGGCGTCTCTGAATGGAGGCATCGGCTGGATTCCTGCTGCGGGAGGCTTTTTACTGGGTGTGTTCTTCCTGATCGCCCTCGATACATATCTCCCCCACCTTCATCCGGACTGCAGCAATCCGGGCTGTAACGAGGCAGAGGGCGTCTCTTCCAGCTGGAAGCGGACTACCCTGTTAGTCATGGCGGTTACACTGCACAACATACCGGAAGGCATGGCGGTTGGCCTGTCCTTTGCACTGGCTGCACAGCACGGCAATGATCCGGCGCTCTATACCGCAGCCATGGCTCTCGCCATCGGTATTGGTATTCAGAATTTCCCGGAAGGTGCGGCAATCTCCCTTCCGCTGCGTCAGGAAGGTCTCTCTACCGGAAAGGCATTCTTCCGCGGCAGTATGTCGGGTATTGTAGAACCAGTCTTTGGTATCCTCACCGTACTGGTGGCGGGCGCCATAGAACCTCTGATGCCCTGGCTGCTCTCCTTCGCGGCAGGCGCCATGCTGTATGTCGTGGTGGAGGAACTGATTCCCGAAGCTCATTTAGGTGAACACTCTAACGCCGGGACACTGGGTGTTATGGGGGGATTCGTGATTATGATGATTTTGGATGTGGCACTTGGATGATGATATTCTATGAGATGATATCTTAAGAAAAGAAGCAAAGCGGTTTTTGCTATAGACCGTTTCGCTTCTTTTCTAGCTTTCTGCTCTTCTTTTGCTTTTACTTTGCTCTTCCCCCGTTTTTTATCAACTAAAGCTTTGGCCAGAACAGGCTGTCATTTACTGTCGTAAACCACTCACAGCCACTCTCTGTGATCAGGACAGTATCCTCAATATTAAACGCGCCATAGGCTGCACTGTAAAACGGCACCTCAATAGACATAACCATTCCAGGCATAAATACTGTAAATTCCTGCTCTTTTCCAGGAGCCACAAATGGCCGTTCTTCTACAAATATATTGCATCCTACGGAATGACCACAGTGACCTCTCGTGTACTTTTCAAAGCCGGATTTCCGCACGGTATCCTGCATGGCATGAAATACGGGTTCAAACGGAACTCCAGGACCGATCATGGAACGCCCTGCATCGAATGCACGGTATAATGCCTCAAAAATCCGGACTGCCTTGTCCTCTGGTTTGCCCACCACAAAGGTTCTTGCAATATCTGCCTGATAGCCACAGATATTCGCGCCCCCATCAAGCCTGATAATATCATTTTCTTTTACCGAAATATTTCTGGGTATCTGCACGATTGAATACTCGGTACCTATTCCAGAGACTGTATAAGCACCTATTACATCAAGATCTTGTGAAAACGCTGCATTTCTGTATATAGAAAGAATTTCCTTCTCACTCATCCCGGGAACAATACGGTATGCCGTTTCCAGCATAGCGCTTTCTGTAATTTTCGCTGTCCGGCGAAGCAGGCCGATCTCCCAATCTGTCTTAATTGCCCTCGCTCTGTTAAGTACTTTTTCGCAGTTACACAGGCTTCCCACTCCCGTACAATCCGAAAGAAAGTCCCATATATCATGTGGTATGGAAGGACTCTGCACTCCGATTTTTGCCTTATTCGTCCGCTCTGTAATGAAATCTAAAGCCATCTTAACAGGGATCATCATATCCGGTTGAGACGGCTTTTCCAGTCCATCATCTTCCAGTCCATCAATATAAATCCAGACAGGATATGTTTCCATTTTAATATCCTTACACTGATTTTCAGCGGTCTGTTTCTCTATTTCATTCAGGATCAGTATGACAGGTCCTTCTTTTCGTACGACCGCCAGAGTCGTACCTATTCGCCTGGAATCATATAGGAAATGGCTGGCGAATCCACTGGCATACAGAATTGTCTCCGGCTCTGTCAGAATTAACGCATCAAGCCCTTCTCTTTCCATCTCCCTCTTTAGTTTTTGCTCTATTTCCAACTGATTTCTGTTCTCTAACATGATTTTCCTCCAATCTATCAGCCTTTGACCGCGCCGCTCATAACCCCTTCCACAATGTACCTCTGAAGCAGAAAGTATAATATCAGGATAGGGATCATTGACAGCGTAAACGCCGCAAATGCCAGATTTAGTTCCACATTATACTCGCCGAAGAATCGGTATAACATAAGCGGAATTGTCTTCATCTCCTCTTTCATCAATATGTTTAATGTAATAGTAAAATCGTTCCAGGAAAACAGTGCGTTAATAATAACTGCAGTACAAAGCACGGATTTTAGCAGAGGAAATACAATCCGAAAAAAAGTTTTCATCCTCCCCGCCCCATCAATCATAGCCGCTTCCTCTAATTCTATGGGAACCGTTTTTACAAAACTTGTAAACAGCAGAATATTGAAGGAAATATTAAATGCGGCCCGGACCATGACAGCCCCCAGGTATGTGTTTAAAAGGCCTGCCTGTTTTAGATTCATATATTGCGGCAGCATAACTGACTGGTACGGTATCAAAAGTGCTGTAAGAAACAGCGAATAAATAATGTTATAAGCCTTTCCCGTATTGCGCGCCAGAACATAGGCGGCCATCGGGCAAATAATAATGAGCAGAAGCACTGTCGGAACGGTTGTAATGACACTGTTCTTTAAAACCACATAGAAATTTGATGCCTCAACTGCCTGGCTGAAGTTTTCCAGATGGAATTCTGATGGAAATCTCAAACCGGTAAATGTAATCTGTTCCCTTGTCTTCATTGAATAGACAAAAGATATGTAAAACGGAGACAACATAATTGCCGCTGCAAACAGCAGTATCACATTTTTTCCAATGGAATATTTCCTGATTATACTCATACCTCCACCTCCCTGCTCCGGAAAAAGCTGGCAACCAGAAAGCTGATTACAGCAAGAAATAATGTAAAAAGAATAGCCGCCGCCTGACCATACCCCGCTTTATAATACACAAAAATATTTTTATAGATATACATTGCCAGACTTTCGGAGGATGTTCCCGGTCCCCCTCCGGTTGTCACCATCGGATATTCAAAAACCTTCAGCCCCCACGACAGAACCAGTGTTGCATTGGTTGTAAAAGCCGGTACAATCAGTGGAAGTGTAATTTTAACAAAGGTATGAAGCGATTTGCTCCCTTCTACGCGTGCAACCTCATAATATTCATCCGGAACACTCTTAAGCGCAGCAAGGAAGACAATCATACAGTATCCAGTATCTTTCCAAACCGAGATTATAGCCAGACCGCGTATTACCGTCTTAGGGGAGGCCAGTAGATTTTTCATCCCCAGAATCGAGTAACAGACATCACTGAAGATATAGGACCAGATATAAGAGGCCAGCACGATACTGATTACGTACGGCATAAAATAAATCGTACGCAGGATACGGTGAAACCTGGTGTTTCTGCTAATTCCGAGAGCCAGCAGCAGACCAAACAAATTACTGAATACCACCTCCATTGCCGCAAATTTAATTGTGTTTACTGCCGGAGCTGCAATGCTCCCATCCGTTAACACATTTTTATAATTTTCCAATCCAACGATTGTGTAATCCACGCTAAACCCATCCCACCTGCGGAAGGAATATGGGATTCCCTGCAAAAACGGCATGATAACAAAAACAAAGAACACAACTGCGCATGGAGCAAGAAATAAAATGTTTTGTATTGTCTTTTTAACCATCTTCTTATTTCTCATTCCCATCTTCCTTCCATTATTGGTATTGATTTTATTTTTATTTTGAAATTCCCGAAAAATCTTTATCAAGCATTGATATCAGTCCTTCTGCCCCGATTTCCGGTGTTGCCGCAAACAGCTGTAAGTCACTTTCAAACTTGGATTTATATTCTCCGCTAAAATAAGGATAACTGTCTTTACTTACTACCTTACCCGATTCTATAATTGCATTCATGTCCACAAAGATTGGATCCAGATCCGTTGTTTCCACTGGTATAATCGTAGGCACTTTTGCATTTTCGTACCATTGCCGGACTCCTTCCGCTGATGTCAGGTGTTCCATGAACTTCATTACCTCATCCGGATGCTTTGTCTGAGCACTAACCATAAATGCCGTATCTACTCCAATTGGCAGCGTATTTTCCTCTGCCTGGTCCGACCAGGGGGTTGTAAAGAAGCCAAATTTTCCATCTGGATTATTCTTTCTAATGTCTCCGATCGCCCAGGAACCGGTAATGCACATAGGATACTTTCCGCTGGCGAATAACTGGTTGGCTCTCGAAGCATCTGTTCCAAGATCGTCATCTCTTTTTGCGGATAATCGTGCGGCATAAATGTCAGCCTGTAGTTTAAACATCGGATAATCGCTGAATTTTTTCTCCCCATTTTGTATCTTTTCATAAAACTTCTCATCCTCTTTTGCAACCATACTTCCAAAAGAACTATCAAAATCCACACGAGGATATATATTATCTTTATAGGCTCTTACAAAAGGAACTATGCCCTGTTCTTCAAATGTCCTGATAATCTCATTAAACTCGCTTAAAGTTGTCGGCGGCTTCAGCTGATATTCATCAAACATATCTTTATTGTAAAATACGCCTGCAATAGATCTGTCTACCGGAACACCATAGACTTTTTCGCCTACACTTACCATCGCCTTATCTACTTCCGACAGGTTATCAAGGCACTTCTGTCCTGTTAAGTCAAGAACCTGTCCGGCCTCTGCCAGTTGAATAAACTGAGAAGGTTTCCCCATAAAAATATCCGGTGCGTCGCCTGCTGCAATTTTCGTTTGCAGCGAAGATGCAAACTGTGCCCATGGTGTGACTGCCTGCACTTCGATTTCAATATCAGGGTACTGTTCTGTTACGGACTGTACCCATGCATCAATTCCACTCCTCTTTGTCTCTTCCGCTGCATAATGCATGAGCACAAGCTTAACTTTCTCACCGGTCTTTGACTCTTCTGCGGAAGATTTTTTTTCTTCTTCGGTTGACTGTTTTTGAGTACTTTCGCTTTGAACCATTTCCTGTTTGGGCTCTTCTGATGACCCGCATGCAGTAAGTGCTAAAGCCGCCATGACCATGAGCATCATTTTTTTCTGTTTTCTCATAACATAACCCTCCTATTCAAATAATACCGCGCATAATTTGTTGTATTTATAGTATATTTGTTTTTTATTTTCATTACTATATATGTAATTCTATATTTTATTAGTTATTTTTAGATTTTAGTTGATATATAAACGACTTTCACTTCTATTATTGACTTTCTATCTCTATCCGGGTATTCTAAAAACATAAAAGCAGGAGGAGACGCATATGTCCAAGTTCATAACATGGTATTTAAATCTAAAGTTCAAACAAAAACTGCTGCTTTCCTTCCTTGTTATTATTTTTCTCACAACGCTCTGTATCAGCGGTACCAATTATGCTGTAAGCAATTTGTTAATTACTCGCTATGTATCTGATTACTCCATTGCGATCTCCAGTCAGATTGCTTCTAATTTTGCTTCCCGAGTCGATAATATTGAGGAGACAAACTTTATAAAATATCAGAATGACGGGGCCTTTAATGAGATTCTCCCTGTCTCTGACTATACACCAATTCAAAACCGCTTATCATACCAGTCCGCCGTTGACAATCTCCTCTATTCTACCGATTACTATAAAAGTATTGCTTTCCTGGATCTAAATAACTACTTGTATACCGCCGGATCTGATCTTCTGTCTGATCAAAGTATAGACTATTTTACAGACGAGGCTCCCGAAATAAAAAAATCATGGGGACAATGCGTGTGGGACAGCTGCCCAAACGGAAACCTGTTATTAAAACGGGCACTCTATCACCTTCCTACCGGTACGTATATCGGCTGCCTCTTTGTGGAAATAGACAGGGATTACCTGATTAAAGTGTATGAACAGTCGATTGACCGCTACGGCGGAAGTGTTGTAATATTTAACCCGGCTCATAAGCCTATGATCTCTGACCATGACACGTTTGAAAAAATCGCTCTGGAGGCAATATCAAGCGCCACCCAAGCCGAAAATCATACAGTGAAAATGAATGGAGAAACGTATACTGCCGCCGTATACAATACTCCTGACGGGCAGTGGACTCTTACTCATATCGTTTCCCTTTCTCAGCTGACCGGTAAACTTCATGTAATCGGATATTGGATACTTTTTATAGGATTTGCTGTATTTGCGTTGGCTATTGTCCTTGCCTTCCTGATTTCCGGCAATATCTCTCAAAATTTAAAGCTGCTCACAGACAGCATGAAACAATTCTCCAACGGAAATTTTGATGAGCACATTGTGCCGGCCAGTCACGATGAATTTGCCATCATTGCGGATAATTTCAATACAATGGGACAAAAAATAAAAGCGCTGATGAGGGAGGTTGCTTTGGAACAAAAGCAAAAACAGCAGATTGAGTACCAGATGCTGGAATTCCAATATAATGCTCTTCAAGCACGTTTGAACCCCCATTTTCTTTATAATATTCTGGATTCTATCAGTAGTCTGGCCAAACTGAAGGATGAATATGATATCAGTGACTGGATCTGTCTGCTCAGTGACATGCTGAGGGAAAGCATTGGGCAAAAAAAGCGCCTGATTCCACTGGATGAAGAAATATCCTATGTCAGAAAATATACGACTCTGTATCAAATGATGTATCGGGATCATGTAACCTTTATTTACAAATCGGATCCCTCACTTTCTTTCATACCAGTTCCGGCATTTATCCTTCAGCCCATAGTAGAAAATGCCATTGTTCATGGAATTGAGGGAATCTCAAGACACGGGATCATTCATATTTGCAGTTTTAGCCAGGATAATACTCTGATCCTGGAAGTGTGTGATAACGGGCATGGGATGTCTCAGGATATGATTGAAATGATTTTAAATTCCAGATACTCATCGGAAGACTCAGGTTCTCCATCACATGCCAAAGTAGGTCTCATAACCGTTCTGGAGCGCATCCGTCTTCTGTACGGCCCTGAATTTGGCATTCGTATTCAATCCGTACCGGAAGAGGGAACCCGGATTCGGATTATCCTGCCTGTTGCTGTTTCTCTATATCATGATCACAATTCAGAAGACCAGGAGTGATTGAATATGTACAAAATAGTTATTATTGATGATAATGAACTGACTCGCAAATCAATCGCCAAAACAATAAAGCGGCAGCTGCCCGACTGCGCAATAGTTGGCGACGCCTCCAACGGACGGGAGGGCTTAAGCTGCATACAGTCTGTATGTCCCGATATTATTATCAGCGATATCAAAATGCCGGACCTGGATGGCCTGTCCATGGTGCGCATGGTCCAGTCATCCCTGCCGGCTTCTCAGATTATTTTTATCACCGGTTATCAGGATTTCGAAAATGCCCATGCTGCCATCAGGCTGCATGCCTGTGCCTTCCTGTTGAAACCAATACATGATAGCCAGCTTCTAGAGGCAATTGCACTTGCAAAGGATGAGATTCAAAAAAATGCGCCCTCCATGATACAGGGTTTTCAGGAACTCAATCTCTTCTTACAGCAAAATGCCCCGGAAGCATTTGAAGAAAAATTGTCTTCTATATACAGAAAAGCCATTTATCTAGTGCAAAAGGCTCCCGATGATTCCTCTGATATACTGCTTAACTGTATGCGCCAGGTCTGTTCCATTATCCTGCACTACTTCTGGAATCTGGCACCGCAAAAAATTAACCTTGATCAGGAAACCACGAATCTGTATCACTTTACTCAGGTTCCAGACAGTGAGGCGGAGTGGTCCGCTTTTCTTATGGGCTACTATAACCGGCTCCATCTGTCTGTTGCGAGAGAACATCAGAACTACAGCCTCATAATTACCCATGCTTTACAGTATCTCGAAAGCCACTATCAGCAGGAACTCAGTCTTTCAGAAGTTGCAAAGGTTGTTTCAGTAAACCCCTCCTATTTAAGTTCTCTAATCAAAAAAGAGACTGGAAAAAATTTTATAGATATAATTATTGAAGCCCGGTTGGAACACGCAAAAAAACTTCTACAGAATCCTAGCCATAGGATCAATGAAGTCGCTGATTTATCCGGATTTAAAGATTATGCTTATTTCTATCAAACATTTAAAAAACATGTGGGACTCTCTCCTAAAGAATATCGAAACCAGTTTCTATAAATTTATTATAATAGATGGATAACGCCGGACACTTGGAAAAATTTTCCTTCTCTGCTATACTGATACCATCACATTCTGTATACATCTGACATTCAGTCTGAGGAGGAAGAATTTATGAAAAAACTAACTGCTTCACATTACAACGACGCCATGGCCTATGCCCTTCTGGAACCGGAATTCAACCTCTTCCTCATCGGAGATTTAGAAAACTACGGCCTGGAGTCGGAAAACGTCTCCGTATACACGGCTGACACCTGGACAGGGGGTACGCTCCCCTACTTTATTCTGGATTACAGGAGTAATTTCCTGTTCTACAGCCATACCACAGATTACAATAAGGCTGAAGTAGCCGAATTTCTCTCCGAATTCCAGATGCGGAATCTGAGTGGAAAACGGGAACTGCTTGAACCCCTCATGCCGTTTTTAAAAGGTCTTGAGCTGGTCCCTACGTATCTGGCAAGACTTAACCAGACAGCCATTCCCGACGACCCTGCCTTTCCTGCAAGGCGCCTTCTCCCGGATGATATTGACGCGATCTACGCACTGCTAAAGCAGATAGACGAGTTTTTCACCATGCGGAGTAAGACGGAAGAGGAAAATCGGGAAGATATTCTGAATTCCATGACAAATGAAGGCCGGATATACGGCGTCTTTGAAAATGGAACGCTTGCCGCCGTAGCCGGGACCTCGGCCGAAAATTCCATGTCAGCCATGGTCGTCAGCGTCGCGACTCTGCCCGAATACAGAGGCCGCGGATACGCCACCCGGCTGGTAACCCGTTTGTGTCAGGACTGCCTCGCCGACGGCATGAAATTTCTCTGTCTCTTCTATGATAATCCGGAAGCCGGCGTCATTTACCGCAAGATTGGGTTTAAGGAGCTGGGGCAGTATGCTATGGTGAGAAGTATTGAAAAATAATCTGAATGCATAAAACCAGGAATCCGGCTTATTGAACTTTTCTGCAAAAAAGAAAGCTTCTGCAAAAGCACTCCCCGTCAAACATCTCGTTTGCGCAGGTGCCTTTGCAGAAGCTTTCTTTCTTTTCATCCGCTCTATTACGGTGTGTTTCAATTCTTAGATCTCATACTTATGTTTCAGCCTCAGCCTCGCCAGCGACCTCGCCAGCGACGCCTCAAAATGCGAATGTTCCTGGATGCTCTTACTCTGTCTGAGCTGCTCCTCGGCCCTCTCTCTGGCCTCCTCGGCACGCCTTTCATCAATATCCTCAGGACGTTCCGCAGTATCCACCAGAAGGGTGACACGGTTATTGATAATCTGTACAAAGCCGTTGCCCACCACGCCGTTAATCCATTCGCCGCTTTCATTCATCAGTCTCATCTCGCCGATCGCAACTGCAATTACCATGTCCTCATGGTGCGGCAGAACCTCTTTTTCTCCGTCTAACAGGGGGATGATGAGCTTCTGGCACGGTCCCTTAAAGAACACCTTGTCAGTTGCAATGATCTGCAGAAAAAATGTATTTGCGCTCACAGGCCCTCACCTCTATCTGCCTTCCTCGGCTCCTAATGTCTTTGCCTTCTCGATTACCTCGTCGATCGTTCCCACGTTAAAGAACGCCGCCTCCGGATACTGGTCCATCTCGCCTTCTACGATGGCTTTAAAGCCGCGCACCGTCTCCTTCAAGGGAACGTACTTTCCGGCTACGCCGGTGAAATTCTCCGCCACGGAGAATGGCTGGGATAAGAATTTCTGGATCTTTCTGGCACGATTTACCGTGGTCTTATCCTCATCGCCCAGCTCCTCCATTCCGAGGATTGCGATGATGTCCTGAAGCTCTCTGTATTTCTGAAGGGTCTCCTGAACCATTCTGGCAACCTCATAGTGTTCCTCACCTACCACATCCGGTTCCAGAATACGGGAGTTGGATTCCAGCGGATCAACCGCCGGATAAATACCCTGTTCCACGATCTTTCTCGAAAGAACCGTCGTCGCATCCAAATGGGCAAAGGTGGTCGCCGGAGCCGGATCCGTCAAGTCATCGGCCGGCACGTAAACCGCCTGAACCGAAGTAACAGAACCGTTCTTGGTGGAGGTAATCCTCTCCTGTAACTCGCCCATCTCCGTCGCCAGTGTCGGCTGATAGCCAACAGCGGACGGCATACGTCCGAGCAGCGCGGACACCTCGGAACCGGCCTGAACGAAACGGAAGATATTGTCGATAAACAGCAGCACGTTTTTATGCTCCTGGTCACGGAAGTATTCCGCCATGGTAAGCCCCGTCTCCGCTACACGCATACGGGCTCCCGGCGGCTCATTCATCTGACCGAATACCAGGGCCGTTTTCTCAATAACACCGGACTCTCCCATCTCGGTCCATAAGTCATTTCCTTCACGGGAACGCTCTCCAACACCGGTAAAGATGGAATATCCGCCATGCTCTGTGGCAATGTTATGAATCAGCTCCTGAATGAGGACCGTCTTGCCTACACCGGCGCCTCCAAACAGACCGATCTTTCCGCCCTTCGCATAGGGGGCCAGAAGGTCGATAACCTTGATTCCCGTCTCCAGGATCTCCGCTACCGGGCTCTGTTCCTCAAATGACGGCGGATCCCTGTGGATGACCCATTTCTCGCCTTCCTTTAACGGTTCGCCGTTGTCAATTGTCTCACCCAGGACGTTAAAAAGGCGTCCCAGTGTCTGCTCGCCGACAGGAACCCTGATTCCCGAACCGGTGGCCGTTACTTCCATATCTCTGCAGAGTCCTTCGCTGGAAGCAAGCATAATGCAGCGCACGGTATTATTTCCCAGATGCTGGGAAACTTCCATTACGCAGCGTTTTCCGTCATTATCTACCTCAAGGGCGTCCTTTATGCACGGCAGCTCCACGCCTTCCTCAAACTCCACGTCTACAACAGGCCCTAAAACCTGCACAATTTTTCCTTTATTCATAATCTGTTTCTCACAGCTCGTGAGGACTCCTCCTCTCTGTTATTTTTTCTTCTTCTTTTTTTGGGCCTTGGCTCCGCTGATTACCTCAGTGATCTCCTGGGTAATGGCAGCCTGGCGGACCCGGTTATAGGTAATTGCCAGTTCATCCAGCATATCCTGCGCACTCTTCGTGGCGGCCTGCATGGCCATCATTCTGGAATTCTGCTCGCTGGAATAGGATTCCACCAGACCGCCATAGATAAATCCGGCTATATAGTTTGGTACGATGGCATCGATCACCGCCTTGGGCGATGGCTTCATCGTGATTTCCTCTAAATGGATGTCGATCGGTATGCCCTGGGGCACGCTGAAATTAGACTTCGGAAGCGGTAAAAGCTGCGTAATCTCGGCCTCCATCTTCATTGCATTGACCATTCTGGTATAAATCATGTATACCTCATCCAGTTTCCCGGACAGGAAATAATCCACGATTTTCTCCTCAATGATCCTCGCCCGGCTCATATTCGGGTTTTGCACCGTATACCGGAAATCCTGCTCTACCGGAATCCCCTTTCTCACAAAATACTGCTGGCCCAGCTCACCGACCACGAACAGCATGGGATTGCCGCCCTTGTCGATCTGTTCCTGAACCAGCTTGAATACGTTGTGATTGTATGCGCCCGCAAGGCCTTTGTCCGCGGTTACCACGATATATCCGATCTTCCTGTCTTCCGGCTTAATCTGCGGCCTCGTATCGAAATACGGGTCCTCTATCTCCGGTGTATGCCTGACAATTCGGGAAATGGTCCTCTGGAGCGCATAGAAATAGGGTTCTGTATCGGTTAAGTTTTTTCTGGCCTTTTTAAGCTTTGACGAGGAAATCGTATACATCGCATTCGTAATCTTCATCGTACTCTTGATACTGTTCATCCTGCTTTGTATCTCTCTCGCATTTGCCATATCTTACACCTGCTTCTGTTTATTTGTTTCAATTCACATTTCGAGTTTGCAGATCAACTCAAAATGATGCCATTGTGTTCTGTTTAAATTCTTTCACACCGTCTACAATGCTCTGCTTCAGCTCGTCGGAAAGAACTTTCTTCTCTTCGATCTCCTTCACGATTTCCGGATGCTTCTGCTCAAAGAATGTCAGCATTTCCTTCTGGAAGCCCTTGATCTTTGACACTTCCACATCGAGAAGAAGCCGGTTGTTAGCGGCTACCAGGCTGATGACCTGATCGTGTAAGCTCATCGGATGGCAGAGCGGCTGTTTTAACATCTCCGTCAGTCCCTTGCCGTACTGAATCATCTCCTTCGTCGCCGGATCGAGGTCCGAACTGAACTGGGTAAATACTTCCATCTCACGGCACTGGGCCAGGTCGATACGAAGGCTTCCTGCCGCTTTTTTCATAGCCTTTGTCTGAGCCGCGCCGCCGACACGGGATACGGAAAGTCCCACATTGACCGCAGGTCTCATACCGGAGAAGAATAAATCGCTCTCCAGGAATATCTGTCCGTCCGTGATGGAGATAACGTTTGTCGGGATATATGCCGAAACATCTCCGGCCTGTGTCTCAATAATCGGCAGCGCCGTAATAGAACCGCCGCCCTTTTCCTCACTCAGCCTGCTGGATCTCTCCAGAAGCCTGGAATGCAGATAGAACACGTCGCCGGGATACGCCTCACGTCCCGGAGAACGCTCCAGAAGCAGAGACAGCGCACGGTAAGCAACCGCATGTTTCGACAAATCGTCATAAACAATCAGCACATCTTTTCCCTGATACATAAAATATTCTGCCAGAGCCGTTCCGGAATAGGGTGCGATATACTGAAGCGGCGCCGGTTCACTGGCCGTTGAGGACAGAACGATGGTATAATCCATAGCGCCATACTGGCTTAATGTGTTTACCATCTTTGCAACGGTGGAAGCCTTCTGGCCCACTGCCACGTAGATACAGATTGTGTCTTTGCCCTTCTGATTTAAAATGGCATCGATGGCAATCGAGGTTTTACCGGTCTGACGGTCACCGATGATCAGCTCACGCTGGCCGCGGCCAATGGGGAACATGGAGTCAATGGCTAAGATTCCAGTCTCCATGGGGACCGAAACGCTCTTTCTGTCAATAATACCCGGCGCCTCATTCTCGATCGGGCGGTAATCATCGGACTTAATCTCGCCTTTTCCGTCAATGGGGGCGCCCAATGCGTTGACAACCCTTCCTATATAAGCGTCGCCAACCGGGATACCGGCACGTTTCTTCGTTCTCGTAACCTTACATCCCTCTTTAATCTCTTTATCTGAACCAAACAGGATGCAGCCGATGTCATCCCGTCTGATATCCTGTACCATACCTTTTACACCGTTATCAAAGATAACGATCTCACCGTACATGGCGTGGTCAATTCCATAAATCGTCGCGATTCCGTCACCGATTCCGATGACTGTGCCGACCTCCTGGTCTCTTGCATGTACGTCATAATCTTCAATCTCGCTTCTTAAGATGGAAATAATCTCATCTGAATTGATTGAACCCACGCTTCTCACCTCCGCATCAATATTTGCTCTAACTGTTTCATACGTCCTTTTATACTCCAGTCTGTCTCCACATCGCCGGTGCGGATCACAAATCCGCCGCCCAGACTGGAATCCTTAACAAGGCGGAGTTCCACATCCTGTTTCTGGTATTTCTTCATCAGCATCTGCTTAATTTTCTTAAGCTGCTCTGCGTCCGGCTCCGTCACGTAATACAACGTCGCTCGCAGACTGCCTTCCTGTTCGCATGCATAGGCATGGTACGCCTCGAAGACGTCTTCGATTAAGTCCATGTCCTGATGTCCACAGAGCACCTTAAGAAAATTCCTCAGCTCTGCCGGAAATACCCGGTCAATGACGCGGTTTTTTTCGCTTTTTTTCACCACAGGGCTCACGAGGGCTTCCTTCAGCTGGGGTACCTCGAGGAACAGCGCTTCCGCATCTGCCACCATCTCCTTCGGAACCTTCCGCTCGTAAAGCACCTGTCCGTAATTATTTGCTGCCTGCGTCATGAGAATCACCTGCTTCTGCTATATACTGGTCGTAGAGTGCCTGGTTCTTCCTGTCATTCATCTCGCCCTGCACAACCTTTGCAGCGGCCGCAAGTACCAGACCTGCAATCTGCGCTTCTGCTTCCCTCATCGCCTTTTCCTGGTCCGCATTCGCTGTCTTGTGGGCATTTTCAATGATTCTGTCAGCCTGTTCTCCGGCTTCTTTTATCATGCGTTCCTGTACGGTCTTCGCCTCTGCCTTTGCCTCTTCTACAAGCCTCTTTCCTTCTTCCGCCGATGCCGCCAGTTTCTCTTCATACTGACTTTTAAGCTCAGAAGCCTGAGACTCGGATTCCCTGGCATTTGTGATGCTTTGATCCACCATAGCCTGGCGCTTATTCATAATATCCATCACCGGTTTAATCAGGAAATGCTTGAGCAGAAGATACAGGACGATGACATTGACGATGTTCCACACAAGGTTAAAATCCAAACGTAACATCGAAATCGCCTGCCTTTCTATCTATATTCTTAACGTTTTGTCTGTCAGGCATTATTTTAAGAATAAGATGATTAACAGAGCAATAACGAAACCGTAAATAGCAGTTGCCTCGGCAAGAGCACAACCAAGTAATAAGGACTTGCTGATCTTTCCTTCTGCCTCAGGCTGTCTTGCGATTGCGTCTACTGCCTTTGAAGTTGCCAGACCAATACCTACACCTGCGCCTACACCTGTTAAAACTGCGATACCTGCACCAATAGCTGTTAACATAATAATTATCTCCTTTTCTCTTTTTAATTGTTTTGATTACTCCAACACTTTGGTTACTCCACTGCTTCTTTGATAAAGAGGGCAGTTAAGAATACGAATACATACGCCTGAATGAGTCCGTCAAAGATGTCAAAATACATGCTGAACGGAATCGGTATGATTGGCGCTACGAGCTGCTTAATCAGCTCCATGACTACAAATGAACCAAGCACGTTGCCAAAAAGCCGCATACATAAAGACAGCGGTTTGATAAAAATTTCCAGAATATTAATCGGAGCGATAATCGCTACCGGTTCTGCAAAGCTTTTTACCCATCCCTTAAGTCCCTTCTTATGGAAGCCCGCGTATTCAATCAATACGATGCTCATAAGGGCAAGTGCCGCAGTCGCATTCAAGTCCTTGGTTGGCGGTTTAAAGCCGATTAAGCCGATCAGATTCGCAACGCCGATATAGATGGCAACGGATATCAGATACGGAATATATCTTCGCCCTTCTTCTCCAACCAGATCATCAAAGAATTTGTAAATGCCGCCGATTGCCACTTCCAGCGCCAGCTGCTTCTTTCCGGGATTCTCCACCTTTAAATTTCTCACCAGGCAGATGGAAAGTATGGTCAGCGCCGCCATGATAATCCACGATACCACTACGGATTCAGCGATAGGAATTCCACCAAATACCGGAATGGTAAATACCGTTTCGCAGTTAAGTTCTTCCATTAACCTCTCTGCCAAATCCTCCGTAATGCTCACTTCCTTTCATTAAGACTTTCTAATACCATTATAATACTTGTACTCATATTTGTACATTAAGTATACCGTGTATCATACTTGCATCTGCAACAATTGTCAACTTTTCCGCCGCTTCTTAACAAATCGTTAATGAGACTAATTGTTTGAACATTTGGAACAATTTTCCCGGAGTTATTTCTGAAATTCTTATTAAATTTTTAAGGAAATTATGAAGGAATTATGAACATTATTAATTTGAACCCCATTTTTCTTAATTTTATACCAAAAATCATTTCAGTATTTTGTGAAATTTGACCGTGTTTTTTTTGTGTTTTTTATTTCCATCGTCATTACTACCTAAACGTCAAGTTAATATTCTGCAAATGATAGATAAAAAGGCTATCCCCATGGGACAGCCTTTCATTTTGACCATCAAAACTTACAAATGGCTCATCTATGTTTTTTATAATATTTTCGAAAAACTCTTCTTATTAAATAGCTTATTCTCCCGCCTTAAAGTTATAAATTGGTTTTATCACCTGTAAAATTTTTACCGTGGAATCGATGTAGTTCACAATATCATCCATGGCCTCATTGTACGTTCCTTTTACCGTTTTCATCTGTTACCTCTATGCCCTCTTTCCCGTTACCACCTTGCTTTTTTTACCGATTTTAACGCCCGATGCTTTATACTGGCTGCATCCGGCGCAGCATCCCTTTTTATCTGCATGAAGCCCTCTGGCGCATATGCCAAAGCCCATATAGTAAAGACATACTTCTTCTTTGACCTGTCTCATTGTCATCCCTCCTGAACTAAAAAAAGAGCCTCCCGGCTCTTCCAACATCTTTCCTATTCCTGTCATTGTCTCTTTCTCTGATCCTGTCGCTAAAATCCGCTTATTATAAGCGGCAGGATGTCAAATACTTCCTGTAACCCCTGTGCATTGCCTGAATTCCTGTATCGTCCGTCCCGGACGCTTCACATTCCTCCGGCTACACATCAGGCAGTTCGTTCACCTCTCATTGGCGGACGATCAGGATGGACCAGTTTAAGACTCAGCCGGCTGGCTGTTGGTTGAAACCGTATGATATCATCTGTATGCAGCTGTATGATATTTTGTGACTGTATGATCTGTGTTTGTATAAAGAATGAATAGCCGCGTTTCATCGCAGGTCCTCCTCTCTCTTTTCTTTCGATTACAGTATTCCTCACCATTATGGCGTTTCCATTACTCTATCATGGAAGGTTATGGAATGCAAGGGTATGACTGGAAGTGTAAGGATTATGTAAGGATTCATAAAGATACCGCTATAATTGGAATGAGGACTTTCACGCGCTTGCGGTTTATGGTATGATAGAGACAACGCAAAAACTAATAATAAGGAGGTTTCCCATGGGAGAAATGATTTCTTCATTCGACGGAACAAAGCTTTACTTTAACAGAGAAATGCCGGAACAGGCAAGAGTTGCTGCCGTCATTGTGCATGGACTCTGCGAACACCAGGGGCGGTATGATTATCTCGCAGATCTTTTCCATCAGGCAGGCATCGGTACATACAGATTTGACCACAGGGGGCATGGCCGTTCCGAGGGTGAACGCACGTATTATGATGATTTTAATGAACTTCTGGATGATACCAACGTAGTCGTGGATATGGCGATTGCAGATAATCCGGACCTGCCAGTCTTCTTAATTGGTCACAGTATGGGGGGATTCACAGTAGCATTATACGGGGCTAAATATCCGGATAAGAAGCTGCGGGGTCTCATAACCAGCGGCGCTCTGACAAAAGACAACGGCGGACTGATTACCGGTGTTCCAAAAGACTTGGATCCCCACACCCTTCTTCCCAATGAGCTGGGAGCAGGTGTCTGCTCTGTAGCCGAGGTTGTAGACTGGTATGGAAAGGATCCCTATAATACTAAAACCTTCACAACGGGTCTTTGCTACGCGCTCTGCGGGGGACTCGACTGGTTTAGTGGAGCTATCCGGGACTTTACCTATCCGGTGCTTATGCTTCACGGAGAAAAAGACGGACTTGTAAGCGTAAAAGATACTTACGATTTCTTTGCGGAAGCGCCGTCCAAAGATAAACAGATGAAAATATACGGCGGTCTTTTCCATGAAATCTTTAATGAATACTGCCGCGATGAAGTGATTGGAGATGCGATCCGGTGGATCGAACAGAGAATATAAATCCGTACAGGGCGGCTAAAACAGCCGCCCTGTCTGTTAGTGAACCCCATTTCCCCATTTGCGATACCATTCCTGTACACGGCTGCAGTCTATTCCTATCATTCCGGCTGCATCTTCCGCTGAGAATCCTCTGTCATACATATTTTTAGCTGTAATTACAGACCGATTTTCATCTCCCCGAATGATACCCATGGCCTCACCCGTTTTGATTCCTTCTGACAGCCCCTCCATTCTGCCATCCTCAATCATTCCACGTATCGCTTCACACATATTGATCTTCCCGCCTTTCTCCCTGTACCGCTCTTTTACTTCTTCCAGCTCCCTGGATTCCGTCAATACACTGATTACATCATACGCGTCTTCCGCAAGTTCCTTAAACCGTTCTTCATTCTGAAAGGTAAACCTTTTTGCAGCATTCTTATCCGCTGCCTTTTGGATAAATCCAAATACCTCTCTCAAATCCGTCCGGAACCTCTCTGTCTTTTCAAAATGCCTGACTTCTAAAATATGTATCCGGTAATTATTAAGCATTCCCCTTATTTCTTCCGGAATTCCGGTTAAATCCAGCATCTCATATAACGAACCGGCCCCCCGCCATGGTTCTGTACCATAATACAGAACGATGGTAAAAACCGCTTTCAGCCGATCCTCTTTTCTGATTCCTCCAAGAAATTCTTTAGAAGAAAGCTTTTTTAGCCTTCGATTTTGTCTTTGAAGCGTTCGAAGCTGTTCATCATATCCTGCCGCATCTTCCAGCATAATCCGCACCGGCATTCCATAATGAATCAGATTCTGATGTTCCAGGCCAACGATTATAAAGTTCATTCCAAAGATGATCTTCCTAACGGCATCCCGGTATTTTTGAATGGTCACCCACTCCTTAAACCGCCCAAGCAGTCCGTTTATCACAGGATTACTACTCACTATATCTTCTGCTTTAACAATCTGCCGGCCATTAAATATATATGCATTAATCAGGTCTGCATACCGGTACTCATCCTCGAAATACTGTGCCAGCGCAACATCACACTTTCCCATGTTTTACCTCCTGTTCCTGCTACAGTTCACCGGATCAGAGAAAAACCTTTTATTACGCTGTCGAAGACGCTACAAATACAGCCCCACGGCCTTCGGGAGCATTTCTTCTCTGTCATTAAAGCATATAAGGGATCTACTGGCTGAACTGCCCGAACTGGCCTGGTTATGGCCTTGAATACTAGATTTTTGACTTTTATTTTTAACGCAAGCTCTTTTTATACTTTAACTAAAAGTATATTTTATCCATTTATAGAGTACCACAATTCAGTTTCTTTTTCAAGCATATTTTTACATATCAGTCAATTAAAAAAGAGTCCCTTCTGTTCTGACTCCGTTCAAAAGAGTAAGCCCACCAGGCGCCGGCTGTCTGAATTCTTACAAAAAGGCCACAGAAAACAGCGCCGCCCTCTGGCGGCCGCTGTATCCTGCGGCCCTTCTATTCATGTATTCAATGGCGTTTTACAAAACGCCCTTCCTTCATGATCACCTTCATATTCTCCACGCAGATGTTCCTGATATTTTCCAGTGGATTCCCGTCAAGAACCAGTAAATCAGCACTCTTGCCTTCCTCCAGTGTACCGGTTACGTCATCAACCTTCAGCATCTCAGCGCCTACTTTGGTAGCGGCAACGATGGTATCCATTTCGCTGATGCCTGCACACTCCACGAAGGAGTACATCTCACCCATTGCGGTATAACCGTATGGCGTCAGACTGGAGCAGAAGGAATCAGAACCAATGGTAAGACCAATGCCTTTCTCTTTTGCTCTTCTTAAGTTAGCGTAAACACGGTTTAATTCTTTTTCCACGACATCGCCGCCCTCGAATTGATCATGGATTTCCGGTACGTATGTCGGCGGATATGTCTTAAACCATTCGTGTAAGAACTGGATCGTCGGGCAGAAGTAGATACCTTTTTCCGCCATGATATCAAGACACTCGTCATTTAAAGCCTGGCCGTGGATAATCAGATGAACACCGGCCTTTGCGCAGTCTAATGCACCGCCAAAGCCTTCACAGTGAGCCCACACCGGGATTCCCACCATATTGCATTCGTCTACGACCGCCTGGATCTCTTCCATGCAGTAATGCTGATCCAGCTTCTGGTCCCAGCGCCAGATTCCGCCGCCGGTTGCCCAGATTTTAATTGCATCAGGGTTATCACGCAGTCTTCTTCTCACTGCTTTTCTTAAATCCCACGGCCCGTCGATTCTCTCTGCCCACGGATGGCCCAAATCATTATGCTCTTTTAACAGTTTATGGGAATCTCCATGGCCTGCTGTACGGCAGAATCCAAGACCGGTACCGACAACACGGGGACCTTCCATGATTCCGGCTTCTACCATATCGCGGATTGCAAGGCCGTTGCGTCCGATCTCGCCAACCGTGGTAAGGCCTGTTTCCAGACATTCGTGCGCCTGCTGAACAGCTACAACAGCCTTCTGCTCAACACTTTCCAGTACCCAGTCACTGTCGTCATCCGTTAAGTTTCCGGAGAAATGCAGATGAGTATCGATTAAGCCGGGCATTATTGTCTTTCCTGAAACATCGACGATTTCATACTCCGGTCCAACTTCTTTTCCCGCTCCCGCATAGGCAACTTTTCCGTCCCTGACCAGAACCAGGGAATCCTTAACTGGCTCCGCACCGGTACCGTCGATCAGCAGTCCGCCGACAAATGCGGTATCTTTTAATTCTTTCTTCATGGTAAAACCTCCTTTAAGTGTTTGATATATTATTTTTTCTGAGAAAACATTTTTAAAATGAGACCAACGATCAGCCAGCCCGCCACGATCAGCCACTCTACCGGCTTTAAGGCCGCCGGGCTCATCGGAATAACCATCAATGCGATAATAATGGAACCAGCCAGACAGGCGGCTCCGATTCCCAGCCTGCCGCCAGGTACTTTATACGGTCTCGGAAGGTCCGGTTCCGTCGTCCTCATGCGAAGGCAGGCAAAACTTACCATGGTACAGGAGAAAATAAATGCCAGTGCGGATACATTGGTCAGAGGAACCAGCATTTTCTTTCCCAGAAATGGTCCGACGATGGTCAGACAGGCCAGAAGCGTATTTGCCATTTTGGGAGCACCGCTTTTGGGATCGATTTCAGCAAATTTCTCAGGAAGCTGGCCTTTTCTCCCCATTGCCAGCATGATTCGGCTGGTAGCTCCATAGAAGGAGTTCATCGGTCCCATCGGCCCTAAGGTTGCGATAACCAGCATAATGACATACAGGATCATATTGATGTCTCTTAAGCAGGCCAGAGCCGGAACGGAATTCTTTACAAAATCGGACCACGGAATGATGGTTCCGAAGGAATAGATACAGATCATGTAGAAACCGCCGGCAGCCAATAACGCCATACTGATCACCTTGCCGAATTTATTCCAGTCAAGGCCCTCCGCCGCTTCCTCTGCCTGCTGCGGAATCGTATCAAATCCGGCATAGAAGAACGGTGTCATAACAAGAACGGATACGATTCCGGCAAACATATTGGTCGCACTCGTCGAAGATCCCGCTCCTTCCACCTGTCCGAACGCAGGTAATATGTTGTGCGGGCCGCCCTTTACAAAGGAAATAGCCATAGCCAGAAGCATGCCTCCCAGCAGCGCCTTCGTCAAAAACGCCTGCAGCTTGGCAGCGGAACTTGCCCCTTTAAAATTCAGGAAAATCACGTAGCATGCAAAGCCCAGCGCTATGATGGTCGGGAACAGATAGACATCAGCACCCATAATGGTATAGAGCTTTACTGACCGAAGAAACGGCAGCATGTCGCCAAACATGTCAGAAACAAGCGTCGAGATTGCAATTGCCTCCCACGGACACAGGATACCGTTTCCAAGTGCCAGAAACCAGCCCGTTATGTAAGAAACATTTTTGCCGAAGGTTCTGTCGACATACTCGACGATTCCTCCCGATATCGGTATCGCTGCCGTCAGCTCCCCGAATACCGCGCCAATCGGCAGCAGAAATAAAGCGCCGATAAAAAATGCAATCATTGCAGCGACAGGACCGCCGCCGATAATCATCCAGTCACCAACCAAAAGCACCCAGCCCGTCCCGATGATCGCGCCGAAACCGATTGTGAAGTAGTTCCAGATGGATAAGGTTTTCTGCATACCCGACCCTTCCGGAGCTGTCTGTTTGGAACCAGCCATAGAATTAATTCCCCCTTTTATTTGGTATATGTGTCACTTGACAAAAGCCATTTTAACTCTTATGATTTTATAGTCAATTGTCTGTGCACAAAAGACATTTTTCATGTCAGAAACGGCACCTGTTTCGTTAATTTTGATCTGTTCGCCCGGCGAATTGGTTCAGAGAGGAGAAGCTTTATGTATAAAGTTGCAATATGTGATGACAATCCGGCAGACTTACAATTAATAACTGATTATCTGACAGAACCAGAATTTCATTATCCTCTGGAACTGTTCTCCTTCCATGACGGCGTAGAGCTGGCTCATGCATATCAAAAGGAAGGTCAGTTTGATTTAATCATCCTCGATATGATGATGGACCGGTTAAACGGGATCGAAACAGCACTAAAAATACGAAAAGTGGATCAAAACGTTGCCATTCTCATCGTAACGGCAACTGTAGAATACGCCATTGAAGGCTATAAGATCAACGCAGCCCGCTACATTGTAAAACCGGTATCAAAACGGGAATTTCAAAAGATCACCAGGAATATTTTTGCCTTCATTGATAAAAAGAGAGGGGCTTATTACCGTTTTCCCAGCAAAAGCGGAACTACCGTCATCTCCATGGAAGACATCTTCTATTTTGAGTCGGACATCCGTTCCATCCACATCTCTTCCAGACAGGGTGACTATACCTTTACCGGACGGATCAGCGCTGTGGAAGAGCAGACGGAAGGCCATGGATTTCTCAGGGTCCATAAGAGTTTCATTGTAAATCTAAAGCACGTTCACAATATTTTTAAGGATTCCGTAACATTAGATAATGGAGAAGTGATTCCCTTAAGCCGTCACCGCCACAGGGAAGTAAATCAGAAATTTTTAGATTATATGGAGGAGCAGATCATATGACGGTCTATTACCAGCTGGTGCTGGACACGATTCTTTCCTGTGCCGAAACACTGATTCTGTTTCAGATGTACCGCGCTTTTTTAAGGCGTAACTCCCGCCCCAACAAATACTATTATCTGGGGCTTTTTTCATATTTCGTTTTTCAGCTTGTCACGTACGCCGGCCGCTGGCCCCTGTTTTCGGCCTGGATCTACTATCTGCTGTTTACGCTTTTGCTGGCATGCCTCTTTTTCGCGGATACACTTCAGATTAAAATTCTCGTGACATACCTCTTTGTCACCCTGCATTATTCGTGTAAACTGGCCTGCTCCACATTTTTTATGGCATTAAAGCACGCGGATCTGCCGTCGGTCCCCTCCCACCTCATTCAAAGCCCGCTGTCACAGATCGCTGCCTGCATCGTTTTTATTCTGTTTACCTGGCTGTTCATCTATTTCCGCAGCATGCGCCGCCACAATAAATACAACCTGTATTCCGCCATCACCTACTTAGCGCCGGCCGGAATTCTCTTTATCGTCATTCATCAGTTCTATCTGCGGACCGCCGGTCAGACCGCTCCGTTTTATCTGTCGGAGTCCGGAATATTGATGTGTACCTCCTTTGCGCTGTTCTATCTGATTGACAAGACCGAGATGATCGACGAAGCCAGTGAGCGGAGTCTGATGGCCTCCAAGCTGCTGGAACATCAGAAAGATTATTATAAGAGTGTGGAGAAGTCTCAGCATGAAGTGGCAGCCATGCGGCACGATCTGAAAAACCATCTGCACTGCATCGCTTCCTTTATCGAACTGGAACAGTATCATGATGCGCTTCATTATATCGAAGAGATTTACGCGAATTCCAGGCACCTGTCTTCTACCGTTAACATCGGCAACAATCTGATCAGCATTCTGCTGAATGACGCGAAAGAGAGGGCCTCTCAGAATAACATACGCATGACGGTAAACGTTATGGTACCCCCGGATTTACCGATTGACAATGTAGATTTATGCGTGATTCTGGGTAATTTACTGGACAACGCGCGGGAAGCATGCTGCCGTATGGAAGGCAATGAGGAAGACCGTTTTATTGAGGTGGAAATTGTATTCAGGAAGTCTTTTCTTATTATTAAAGTAACCAATTCCTTTAACGGCCAGTACATTCTGAAGGAAAACCGGTACGAAAGCGTCAAAAAGGACCAGCATTTCTGCGGTATCGGCCTCTCCAACGTGCGCACCACGGTAGAAAAGTACGATGGAGAAATGAAGGTCACCCCCAATGAAAAGGAATTTGTGGTTACAGTGATGTTAATGCTGCTGGGAAACTGAAAGGCCGGACCGCCGCAATCCCTTCTTCACCTGAAATACAGAATAAAAAACCAGGAAAGAGAAAACAATCTTGCTGAAACTCGGATTGTTTTCTTTTTCCTGGTTTTTTATTTTTCCGTCATCCCACAGTCTGTCCTTCTTCCATTTCTTCTATTAAAGAAAGAACATTTTCCAGAGAGCAGAACCTGTCATAATCAAAGCAAAGGCATAGCTGATCACCATACAGATCTGAAGCACCCGCGGAGTCTTTAAGCCGGCATTTACATCCCTGCGGAAAATCAGGCGGCAGACGAAGAATCCGCCGAATGGTGTGGCGACTGCCGTCGCAATATTGGCAATAAAGATCAGCTGGGTGGGGGAACCGCCGTAGCTGTAGCAGATGACTGCCGCAAAAGCGATGCAGAGAAGACAGCCCCAGCGGATAAACTTTGTCTCCAGTCCCACTGGTTTATCAATACCCGCTGCCAGCAGTACCATCCCACGCTGTGTATTGCCAAGCAGTGATGAAAATCCCGCCGCCAGCAGTGCAATACCCATAACGACCGGCGCCGCTTTTCCTAAAAACGGAATGAGAAGGTCGCCCAGCTGAGCCGGTGCCTTTATAGCCGTTCCCGTTGGATGCAGCACAATCGCGCCAACCAGTACAATGGCTCCTGATATCAGGATAACGGCAGCAACATGGGCAATGGCATCCGCAAGCATGATTCCGTTAAATAAATCTTCTTTTTTCCACTTCTTTTCAACGCCGAGATACGTTCCGTAAATACCGGCGGTGATAGCTGCATTGGTACTTATGTACGCCAGTGCTGTCGTGAGGCTGCCTTCCGCAACCGTCCAGTGAGTCAGCCCTTTTCCAAGTTCTCCCCACGCCGGCCCGCCTGTGGCAGCCAGTGTGGCATAAAAACAGACAATCATTCCAAGGATACACAGAGTAATCAGCTTTTCCACCTTGGAATAAACCCCTTTCGTGAAATAGCATACCAGGATAATCGCAATCATAATAAGGGATCCCAGCTTCCAGTTCATTCCGAAGATCAGATTCATACCGGCTCCCGATCCTGTTATATTTCCCATTGTAAAGAACAGGCACGCGAAAAATGTAGCCATGCCGACGATGACCGCCGCCCCTTTTCCATAGTAATGGCGGATGGCATGAATCACCGGCATTCCCGTAAGCATGGAGATTCTGTATGTCGTCAGCATAAATGTAATGCCCATAAATGCAATGGGAACGACAAGCCATATCATTGAGTATCCATAGTTGGATCCCAACATCGCAGATGTGGTGATATTTCCGGGCCCGATTACAACCCCCGCCAGAATGATACCCGGACCAATACGTTTTAACAGTTCCAGAAATGATGCTTTTTTGACTTTTGTCTGGTCAAATGCTTCCCCCATATCTTCACCTCTCCTGCAAAAGGCGGCACCGGCTGCTTCCGGCGCCGCCTTTCACAATCCTTTCACTTCTCTGAAATTCTCTGTTTTTTGTTACTGATTACTGAAACTGGCTCATGTCCACCTTTTCCATGCCGCTGTTCTTAAGCCCCAGTGCGATCCAGTCTTTTTCCTCCTGGTTCAGCGGAAGCACCGGTTTGCGCATTAAACCGCTGGAGAATATACCTCGCTGTACAAGAGCTTCCTTCAGCCGCGCATGGGCCTCGCCGGATGGCTGACCGCCGCCGTAAATAGCCTGTGAAATATGATAGATCCGGTCGGACCAGTCCTGAGCCTCCTTTAATGTGTGCTTATCCGGATTAGCAAATACCTCGCGGGCCGGGCAGATGATCTCCGGCACGCAGCCTGCAAATCCGATTAAAGCACCATCCATGCCCGGGAACCAACTGACACACAGCGTCTCATCGTGGCATGTAATTAAAGAAATATCCGGGCATTCCTGGCGAAGAAGGCGGACGTCGTGTTCATAGATGGAGGTAACGCGTGTTCCCATCTTGATGCATTTTACATGATCGATTTCCCTGCACATCTTAATCAGTGTCTCTACCGGATAAAATGCCTTGCTGGTGGCCGGATAGAGGTGGATGATGATATCGATATCCGCGCCTTCCGCCACATCCTTCACATACTCAAACGGTGCATCCGCATGCATGCCAAAGCGCAGCCACATGTGAGGAGGCATTAACAGGATTCCGTCAGCTCCTGCTTCCTTTGCTTCTTTTGCCATCTCAATGGATTCTATGGTATTTTCACAGTTGACACCGGAGATGATAGTCATAATATCACCGCATTCCTCACTGCAGATCTCAACCACACGCTTCCGCTCCGCACGGGACAGACCTGTAATCTCGCCTGTGTGGCCGTTGCATACCAGCCCCTGGATTCCCTGATTATAGAAAGTCTTCATCCAGCGAAGGTAAGCACGGAACTCCGGTTCATTGATTGTATAGTCGTCATTTAAAGGTACGGATACCGCCGGGAAGATTGTTTTAAAATTTTTTACTTTTGCCATAATTTTATTCTCCTTTTTATTCAATAAGCTTTCTCTGTTTTCTTCATTCTGATTTTCATCTGACATAACTGCCTGCCCTGAACCTGCTTCACCATCGCGCGCTGGTGTTTCGGCTCCGTTTATGCAATCGTTTGTATGTCTGTAGCTCCTTTATACCATACTGCAGGGCGACGGTCAATAGATACGGGCTCACCTGCAATTTATTGCATATGACCTACAAAAATTTGTATAAAGTATAGTTTAATATGTTTCAATCCAATATTTTTGTATATATTTACCCGTTTCTTCAATAAAACAGGCTGATATGTATCAGCACATCTGTTCCCAAATGTTTCTCCTGTAATTCTTTAGCATTTTGCTTGTATTTCGCTTTCATCTGTATTATATTGGTATTATAGGCAAACGATTGTATATAATTTTAAAAAACAAGGAAAAGGATTTGATATTATGGCTACATTAAAAGATGTTGCAAGACTGGCCTGTGTTGACGTAAGCACCGTTTCCCGGGCGCTTAACAATACTTCCTATGTTCATCCGGACACGAAAGCCCGGATCTTCGCGGCCGTAAAGGAATTAAGCTATCAGCCCAACGTTCTGGCCCAGGGGCTGCGGCAGGGCAAGCGCCATACGATCGGGGTCGTAGTACCCCGCCTTCATCTGACACTGTTTGCCGATATTACCCAGAGCATTGAATCAGAATCCCGAAAACTTGGATATGCAACGCTCATCTGTCACACAGAGGATGATCCGCTGATTGAAAAAGAGTGTCTGAACCGTCTGCGCAATGGTTTCGTGGATGGCATTATCATAGCCGGTACAGGACGCAATGGCCACCTGCTTCGGGATATCCACGCCGGAGGCATCGCAGTGACCCAGATTGTCCGAAAACAGGAAAACAGCATCAGCAGCGTCATCGCCGATTACGATGCCTGCGGCTACGATACTGTCAAATATCTCTATTCCAAAGGCTGTCGGGAAATTGGCCTGATTAACGGCACCACAAGCCTCGCCCCGTACCGGGAACGTTATAACGGCTATCACCGGGCCATGGAAGAGCTTGAACTTACAGAAACCTGTGCCACCTCTCCCATGCCGGGCAACAACTTTGAATACGGGTATCAGTGTACCGAAGATCTTTTGAACCAGAATCCGCATCTGGACGCCATCATGGCGGCCGTGGATATTCAGGGGATGGCCGCGATCCGCGCCCTAAAAGACAGAAAAATCCGCGTTCCGGAGCAGATCCGGCTGGTAAGCTTAACCGGTCACTCCATTGGCGGACTCTTAGAGACAACCATGACATCACTGGAAATTCCCGCCCACGAAATGGGAGAAAAAGCGACACATATGGTCATCGATGAAATCGAAGCGCCTTCCGACAGCAAACCGAGCGTACAGCACCTGGTGTTTTCTGCATCGCTGGTGGAGAGGGAAAGCAGCTGATCCTATATCGTAAAAATAATCCCGTGACACAAACGAGAATCCTGCTGAAAGGATTCTCCGCCTGCGGCGGGCCGCTTCATTGAGGTAATTCCCTGCCGCTTCCGGCAGTTATCTGTAAAACGAAATAAAAGCCCCAACCCCGCAACTCTCTGTCTGCAAAATCGGAACTTTTTCGTGCGCCTTCAGGGACTCGAACCCTGGACAAATAGATTAAGAGTCTACTGCTCTACCAACTGAGCTAAAGGCGCTTCTCTTCAGTTTTGTGTGCCTGTCTCGGTGACACGTGTGTTATTATATAACTGCGTTTGACAAAAGTCAACCCCTTTTTTACAAAAAATTTACAGCTCTTTCATAATTATTTATTTTTCTTCTTTTTCGGGGAGGAAGTACCGAGAATTTTGTTCACTTCCACGAAGGATTTCTTCCATTGCAGTGCCTTCTTGTTGAGCTCTGTCTTATCGCTTGTCGCCTGGAGAAGTTTTACGGTTACCTTGTCTTTCATTCCCATATGGACCGCTCCTGTCATATCCTGTTAACGTTATTCTATGACAGGAGGGTCCCGGCGTGCCAGTCCTTTTCTTTAATTCTTTTTCTTTATTCGTTTCTTTTTCGTTCTGCCACCAGCTTGAATATGGCATTTCCCATGGAGGAAAACTTCTCCTCATATTCCGTCATGATATTTCCCCCGGCCATATCGGAATGGTGCAGATCATACGTATACTCTCGTATCTCCCAGCCCGCTGCCGGTATGGACTCCAGGGAATAATCAAACAGTCCCCGGTTGTCCGTCTTAAATTCTACGACGCCATCCGATGCCAGAATCTTATCATACACTTCCATAAACGGTTCCGACGTCAGGCGCCTTTTCGCATGGCGGTCCTTGGGCCACGGATCTGAAAAGTTCAGATAAATTTTCTTTACCTCACCCGGGGCGAAAATCTCGGAAAGCTCTCTCGCATCCACACACATAAAGTAGATATTGGAAAGCTCCATCTCCCGGCGTTTCTGGATGCCTCTCAGAAGGACGCTGCAGTACCGCTCAATGCCGACGTAATTGATTTCCGGATTTTTGGCGGCCAGCTCCATAATAAACCGACCCTTTCCCATGCCTACTTCTATCTCTATTGGATTATCATTCCCAAAGACGCCGTTCCAGCGCCCCTTCTTCTCTTCCGGATTGGAAACCACGTAAGGGCTGTTTGCGATCTCTTCCTCCGAGCCTGGAATATGGCGTAATCTCATATCTATCTCCTCCAGTACCTGTTAATTTTTCGTTCTGATTGTACCATACAATACGATCCGAGCGCAAGTACAGGCCCATTTGACAGAAGGATCAATCTTGTTTTGGGTTATTTTTTACTTTTCTCTTACAAATAAAAAACTTCAAAATAATAGGTGCACAATTAGAGATAATCTAGTATAATATCTGTATATTGGTATACGATCGTTTTTTGCAAAGGAGGAAGCATATGGGAACTACAGACAACAACACCTGGACCAGGATCCAGCAAAGTGTCCGGGAGACGGAACGTCTCATCGGCCAGAAGCAGTATAATCTGGCCATGATCAAATCCCGCCAGACACTAGAATTTATGGTAAACTGCCTTGGAGAAAAGGCTTTGATTGTAGATGGGGATCTGGCAGACAGTATTGACCAGCTGTTCGAAGGGCACTGGATATCACAGGCCACGAAAGACCACTATCACAGAATTCGGGTACTCGGCAACAAAGCTGTTCACGACGGTAATGACAGCCCTTACGATGCGAACGAAGCGTTCCAGCTTCTTTCCCAGGAAGCTACAGCCTTTGCAGATATCTATAGCGGCAGACGCCGCAGTACCACGCCCACCAGGCCGCAGCAGCGCCCGGCCTCAAGATCTTCACAGCCGGCTCAGAGAAGCACCGGCCAGAGGAGCTCGTCTCCCCAGAGAAACGGCCAGCGAACAGCGCAGAGACCATCTTCGGCGAACCGGAGCAGACGACGCTCTAAGAAAAAAGGATTCGATCCCTACGATCTGTTAAGACCGGCAGTGATCTTCCTGATTATCCTCGTTGTCGTTCTGGCTGCCATGGGACTCTTTAAGCTGTTTGGCGGTAAGGATGATAAGAAGGAGACAAGCGCTCCGTCCACTTCACCGGAAGTTACCACTGAAGCGACTGCAGCTCCGGAACCGGCTACAGAACCAGAGCCCGCCACGGAAGCGCCTATGATTTATAAGACCACGGCAACACCTAATCTGAATGTCAGAGCCGAACCGTCAACTACCGGAGCTGTGTTAGGAAGGCTTGCCCCTGGTACAGTGGTTGATTTCGTCCAGACTTATGATCAGCAGTGGTCGGTTATTATGTTCGAGGGCAAGCAGGCCTATGTATCCAGCCAGTATCTGGCCGCAGAGGAAGCACCTCAGCCATCAGATGCCGGTACAGAAGCGACAACTGCAGCCCAGTAAGCTCTAAAATACAGAATCACGGTACGATCCATGACTCCGCGGAAAACGAATTATTTACGCGGTGCAGACAGACGTCATATGGCGGCTATGTCTGCACCGCGTTTTTTAATAGTGAAACGTATACTCTCTTCCTTTCTTTTGCTTTCACTGATTGAACCTTCCATCATTACCCAGAAAAGCTAATTTTTGATAATTTTTCATCAAAAAAATGAAATAATATTGAATTTCCATAATTTTTAATGACCTATTTCTAAAATTACTATGGAAAATTTTTAAATTTGTAGTATGATTATAAGTTGAAACTTGTGTATTTGCAGGTTTTATCATAATCAGTCATTCCACTAAGCTCATGAGAGACCTCATTATGCCCGATCATAAGGGATACGCTGAATGGATGTGACAGGAATTGCACGTAAGCGGCCGCAAACGCCCGCCAGGTGCTTATAGGAAAGAGGAGGGCAATATATGGATACTGTGATTGAAAAGATATCCGAGATCGAATCTGCTGCCACCGGGATTATGGAAGATGCCAACGAACGAAAAAAGGCATTTGCCAAAGAAATGGAAGAACGGACGGCAGCTTTTGATGCTCAGCTGGAAGCTGAGACGAATAAACGGATTGAAGAACTACGGGCCAGAATGGAGATCGAGATGAACGAACGTCTCGAGAAACAGCGGAACGATTCCCAGAACGTCCTTCGCGCAATGGAACAACGTTACCAGGAACATCACACAGAATATGTGGAGGAACTATTTAAAAAAATGATAAAGGAGTGATCATATGGGAGGCCTGCTATCCTACAGCGGCATCACCACCAAGGTCCGGGCCATGGAGAGCCATCTGATCACCGACCGCCAGTTTGGCGAGATGTCCACGCTTGAATCTGTATCTGACGCAGTGGAATACTTACGGCGGCTGCCCGCTTACGGCATGATTTTTTCCAATCTGGAGGGAGTCGACTTACACCGGGGTGCCATCGAACAGCGCCTGATACTGTCTCAATACCAGGATTTTGCAAAGCTCTATCGTTTTGCGAATCTCTCGCAGCGCAAATTCCTGGATTTATATTTCATGCACTACGAGATCGATATCCTGAAAAAATGCTTCCGCAATGCTCTGGGCCACCAGAAGCCTGAAATAGACTTATCCGTATTTCAGGAATTTTTTGAGAAGCACTCAAAGCTTGATCTAATAAAGCTGTCTTCATCGGGAAGCGTACAGGAATTTATCTCTAATTTGGACGGGTCGATCTATTACGATTTACTGACCCATTTAGATGATGTGGAACATCCCTCCCTGTTTGATTACGAGATCCATCTGGATCTTCTGTATTTCAAAACCATCTGGAAGGTCAAGGGAAAGTATCTTTCCCGAACAGAACAGAAGCTCCTCACCGACTGCTTCGGCAGCAAACTGGACCTTTTAAATATTCAGTGGATATACCGTTCAAAAAAATACTATAACCTGCAGCCGGCAGACATCTATGCACTGCTCATTCCCATCGAGTTCCATATCAAGAAGGAGCAGATTACAAAACTTGTGGAGGCCGGAACGCTGGATGAGTTCTTCCATGCGCTGCAGACAACCTACTACGGCAGACTGGAAGATATGGATGCCTCAGATCAGACTGAACTGGAAATGCTGGCCGAGGAAGCGCTTAACAAAATTTACAGTGCCACCAGCCGCAAGAATCCGTATTCCATTGCCACACTGAATTCATACCTCTATTTTAAGGAGGAAGAGATTCAGAAGATTATTACCGTCATAGAGAGTATCCGTTACGGCGTCAGCCCGGATGAAATTCTCTCCTATGTGGTAAAGAACCAGTAAAGGGGGTTACTATCCGTGATAGAAAAGATGAAGTTCTTAAGTATCACCGGGCCCAAAGAAGACATCGACCGGGTCATTGACACGTATTTGTCCAAATACGAGATCCATTTGGAAAATGCACTGTCAGAATTAAAGACGGTAAAAGACTTAAGACCATATATTGAGATTAACCCGTACAGGGACACATACCAGCGTGCCGCTGAGCTGGTGGAACTGCTTCCGGCCACAGCGCCGAAGACCACAGCCACCGCAGTTTCCATTGAAGAGGCCATCGGCACTATTGAAAAACTGGACGCGACGGTGAAGGAGCTTACGGAAAAAGAAGCCGTGCTCACCGGTGAACGCGATTCCTTACAGGAATCCTTAGACAAGGTAGTTCCCTTTACGGGGCTTAACTACGATTTGAGTTCGATCCTGCATTTTAAATATATTAAGTTCAGATTCGGACGCATTTCCCACGAATATTATAAGAAGTTTGAGAGCTACGTCTATGATTCCATCGATACTGTGCTCTACAAATGCCGTGAGGACGAGGAATACGTCTGGGTCGTCTATTTCGTGCCCGAGACCATTTCCAACCAGATTGACGCAATCTACTCCTCCATGCACTTCGAACGTTTCTTCCTTCCGGATGAGTACGAGGGCACGCCGTTAGATGCCATTCACACCCTGGAGGACAAAATCTCCGCGCTGCAGGCGGATATCGACAGCATCCACAGACAGATGGCCGAGGTACTGGGCAGTCAGCGCGATAAGCTTCTGGCCTCCCATGACAAGCTTTCCACTTTCTCCACCAACTTTAACGTCAGGAAGCTGGCGGCATGCACGAAGCAGAACGTCAACACCTTCTATATCTTGTGCGGCTGGATGAGTGAAAAGGAAGCCAAGGCGTTCCAGAAGGAGATCTCAAACGATGAAAAGACCTTCTGCATCGTGGAGGATGACCACAACAATATCATAAGCAGACCGCCGACAAAGCTTCATAATCCAAAGCTGTTTAAGCCGTTTGAAATGTTTATCCAGATGTACGGCCTTCCGGCCTATAACGAGATCGACCCGACCATACTGATCGGCATCACCTATTCCTTCCTCTTCGGCTTCATGTTCGGAGACGTGGGACAGGGACTCTGTCTCCTTCTCGGAGGCTTTCTGCTTTACCGGTTCAAGAAGATGAATCTGGCGGCTATCATCTCCTGCTGCGGCTTCTTCTCCACCATATTCGGCTTCATGTTCGGCAGCGTGTTCGGCTTCGAGGATATCATCGGCGCCGTATGGCTGCGCCCTATGGAACACATGACGAATCTGCCGTTTATCGGTAAACTGAACACGGTATTTATCGTGGCCGTCTCCATCGGCATGGGGATCATCCTGCTGACCATGGTGCTTAATATCATCAACAGTCTCCGGGATCATGATCCGGAAAAAACATGGTTTGACACCAACGGTGTGGCGGGTCTCGTGTTCTATGCGAGCCTGGTTCTTACAATTGTATTATATATGACGGGCAATCCGGTACCGGCGACCATTCTGTTAGTCATCATGTTTGGGATTCCGCTGCTCATCATGTTCTTCAAGGAGCCGCTTACCCATATTCTGGAAAAGAAAGCACAGATCATGCCGGCAGGCAAAGGCATGTTTGTGGTTCAGGGATTTTTCGAACTGTTTGAGGTACTGCTCAGCTACTTCTCCAACACGCTTTCTTTCGTCAGAGTAGGCGCTTTCGCAGTGAGCCATGCAGCCATGATGGAGGTTGTTCTCATGCTGTCCGGCGCGGAAGCCGGCAGCCCCAACTGGGCGATCGTCGTACTCGGCAACTTGTTCGTGTGCGGCATGGAGGGCTTAATCGTGGGCATCCAGGTGCTCCGTCTTGAATATTACGAGCTGTTCAGCCGTTTCTACCGCGGAACCGGCCGTGCATTTAAACCATACGGAAAGACAAATTAAATAAAATCGATCAGGAGGTATCTTATTATGTCAACTTTAGTCAAAATAACCTTAGCAGCAGCTTTAATCTTAAGTATCGCAGTTCCTTTCGGCGCATTTGCCATGGGTGAGAAATCCAAAGGCCGTTACAAAAAGGCGCTGGGTGCTAACGCCCTCTTATTCTTCGGCACTCTGATGGTATCCGCAGTCTTCATGTTCTCCGGCAGCGCAGTGGCTGCTGAACCGGCTGCCGCAGCTTCCGGCGTGGCAGGCATGGGATATTTAGCTGCCGCACTTTCCACCGGTCTGGCCTGTATCGGCGGTGGTATCGCCGTATCAGCCGCTGCATCCGCAGCTCTTGGCGCCATCAGCGAAGATGGTTCCATCCTTGGTAAATCACTGATCTTCGTAGGTCTTGCCGAAGGTGTTTGTCTGTACGGTCTGATCATTTCTTTCATGATCTTAGGTAAGTTATAATCGATGAAAATGTATTTAATCAGCGACAACATCGACACCTGGACCGGCATGAGGCTGGCCGGGGTGGAAGGTGCCGTCGTCCATGAAAAGGCTGAGTTAAAACAGGAACTGGATAAAGTCCTGGCCGACAAGGAGATCGGAATTGTTCTACTGACAGAAAAATTCGGACGGGAGTTTCCGGACATCATCGATGATGTAAAGCTGAACCGGAAGCTGCCCCTCATCATAGAAATCCCCGACCGCCATGGTACCGGCCGCAAGCCGAACTTTATCACAGATTATGTAAACGAAGCCATCGGATTAAAACTATAGGAAAGAGGTGGTCATCTTGACAACTGAGGAAAAATTACAGCATTTCCTGGATTTCTGTATGGAAGATGCGAGAAACCGCAGTGCAAAGATGCTCGATGAATATACCGCCGCCCTGGAACAGACCTTTGAAGAGCATCAGGCAGATGCGAGACGGAGAGCCGAACAGCAGGTGGAACTGGAAAGCGAACGGATCGAACATGAGACGAACAAAAAGCTTTCCCTGGAGCAGATTGGCATCAAACGGGAGCTCGGACATAAACAGGAAGAACTGAAAGACAAAATTTTTGTGGAGCTTAAGGATGTGCTGGAACAGTACATGGAAACTCCCGAATATACACAGCTTTTGGAGAAGCAGATCCGCCACGCCAGAGAATTTGCCGGAAACGAATTCTTTACGATCTACATTGACCCGGCGGACGAGACGAGACTGAACCGTCTGGCGCTCCACAACAGCGCCGACATCCGCGTGAGTGAGTACTCCTTCGGCGGCGGCACACGGGCCGTCATTCCCTCCCGCCATATCCTGATTGACAACTCCTTCCAGACAAAACTGGAGGAGGCAAGACGGGATTTCCGCTTTAACTTAAAGGATCTGGAGGGAGGTATCACCAATGAATAATACTGGCACAATTTCCGGTATCAACGGCCCTGTTATCTATTTAAAGGGCGACCCCGGATTCAAAATGAATGAAATGGTTTACGTCGGCAGGGACAACTTAGTCGGCGAGGTCATCGGTCTCACCTCCGGGCGCACCATCGTCCAGGTATACGAGGAAACCAGCGGATTAAAACCGGGAGAGACGGTTACGGCCTCGGGTTCACCGGTTTCCGTCACACTGGCTCCCGGCATTTTAAACAACATATTCGACGGTATCGAGCGTCCTTTAACCGAGATCGCAAAGACCGGCGGCGCCTATATCGACCGCGGCGTCCATGTGGACTCCCTGGACGGCGAAAAGAAATGGAACACCCACATCACCGTTAAAAAGGGCGACCGTTTATTCCCGGGCTCCATCATCGCAGAGGTTCCCGAGACCCCGGCCATTGTCCACAAGGTCATGATTCCTCCGGACATGGAAGGCTACGTCCTCGATGTTGTTTCCGATGGTTCCTACACGATTCACGATGAAATTCTGACGCTTCAGCTTCCGGATGGTTCGGAGAAGAAGCTTACCATGACACAGAAATGGCCGATTCGAGTACCGAGACCTACCCTTAAGAGATATCCGGCTTCCCGGCCCCTGATCACCGGCCAGCGTATCATCGATACCTTATTCCCGCTGGCAAAGGGCGGCACCGCCTGTATCCCCGGCGGTTTCGGTACCGGCAAGACCATGACCCAGCACCAGATTGCCAAGTGGTCCGACGCCGATATCATCATCTATATCGGATGCGGCGAGCGGGGCAATGAGATGACCCAGGTTCTGGAGGAATTCTCCGAGCTGATCGACCCGCGCTCCGGCAATCCGTTAATGGACCGCACCACGCTGATCGCCAACACCTCCAACATGCCGGTGGCCGCCCGTGAGGCCAGTCTTTACTCCGGCTTAACCCTGGCGGAATACTACCGCGACATGGGCTACAACGTGGCTATCATGGCCGACTCCACCTCGAGATGGGCGGAGGCCTTAAGAGAGCTGTCCGGACGTCTGGAGGAGATGCCTGCCGAGGAAGGATTCCCGGCTTATCTTGCATCCCGCTTATCCGCGTTTTACGAGCGCGCCGGCATGATGCAGAACATGAACGGAACGGAAGGCTCCGTCACCATTATCGGTGCGGTATCCCCGCAGGGCGGCGACTTTTCCGAACCGGTTACCCAGAACACCAAGCGTTTCGTCCGCTGCTTCTGGGGCCTTGACAGAAACCTGGCAAATGAACGTCATTTCCCGGCGATCCACTGGCTGAGCAGCTATTCCGAGTATCTGACCGACTTAGCCCCATGGTATGTGGAACATGTGGACAAGAAATTTGTCGATTACAGAAACCGCCTCGTCTTCCTGCTGACACAGGAGAGCAGCCTGATGGAGATCGTCAAGCTGATCGGCGGCGATATGCTTCCCGACGACCAGAAGCTGATCCTGGAGATCGCAAAGGTAATCCGAATCGGTTTCCTGCAGCAGAACGCGTTCCATAAGGACGATACGTGTGTTCCAATGGAAAAGCAGTTTAAAATGATGGATTTAATCCTCTATCTCTATAAAAAGTCACGTTCCCTCGTCTCCATGGGCATGCCGATGTCCGTGCTCAAGGAGGACCCGATTTTTGATAAGATCATCTCCATCAAGTACGATGTACCTAATGACAGACTCGACATGTTTGATGACTACAGGAAGCAGATTGATGCCTTCTATGAATCCGTCATCGAGCGCAACGCATAAGGAGGCGGCATAAAATGGCAATTGAATATTTAGGCTTAAGTGCTATTAACGGCCCCATGGTCGTTTTAGAGGGCGTTCAGGATGCGGCTTTCGATGAGATTGTGGAAATGACTGTAGAGGGACGGGAAAAGAAAATCGGCCGTATCATCGAGGTTTACGAAGACAAGGCGATTATTCAGGTTTTCGAAGGTACGGAAGGCCTGGCTTTAAGAAACGTTCATACCAGACTGACCGGCCGCCCCATGGAGCTGGCGGTGTCTGAGGATATGCTGGGCCGTACCTTCAACGGTGTCGGCGAGCCCATCGACGGACTTGGCGACATCAGCTCCGATATCCGTCTGGACGTCAACGGCAAACCGTTAAATCCGGTTACGAGGGAGTATCCCCGTGACTATATCCGTACCGGTATCTCGGCCATCGACGGCCTTATGACGCTGATCCGCGGCCAGAAGCTGCCGATCTTCTCCGGCAACGGACTTCCCCACGACGATCTGGCGGCCCAGATCGTAAAGCAGGCATCGCTGGGCGACGACGCGCAGTCCAGTGAGAAGTTCGCTGTCGTGTTCGCCGCCATGGGTGTCAAATACGATGTGGCTGACTTCTTCCGCCGTACCTTCGAGGAAAGCGGTGTTTCCGATCACGTGGCCATGTTCATCAACCTGGCCAATGACCCGGTCGTTGAGCGTCTGATCACTCCAAAGGTGGCGCTTACGCTGGCAGAGTATCTGGCATTTGAAAAAGGCATGCATATTCTGGTTATCTTAACGGATATGACCGCTTATGCGGAGGCGCTCCGTGAGGTATCCTCATCCAAGGGTGAAATTCCCTCCCGAAAAGGTTATCCCGGCTACCTCTACAGCGAGCTGGCCGCCATCTATGAGCGCGCCGGCATCGTAAAGGGACGCCACGGCTCCGTGACCCAGATACCGATTCTCACCATGCCCAACGACGATATCACCCACCCGATCCCCGACCTTACGGGATATATTACGGAAGGGCAGATCGTTCTGGACCGGAACTTATACGGCCAGTCCATCTATCCGCCGATCAACGTACTGCCGTCCTTAAGCCGTCTGATGAAGGATGGAATCGGCGAGGGCTTTACGAGAGCAGATCATCAGGGTGTGGCAAACCAGCTGTTCTCCTGTTATGCCAAGGTAGGCGACGCAAGAGCGCTTGCCTCCGTAATTGGTGAAGACGAGCTGTCTCCGATAGACAAAAAATATCTGGTATTCGGCAAGGAATTCGAGCGCCGCTTCGTCGGCCAGGGAAACCATGCCAACCGTAATATCATAGAGACTCTGACCATCGGCTGGGAGCTCTTAGGGCTTCTCCCGAGAGCAGAACTCGACCGTATCGACACCAAGGTACTGGATCAGTACTATAAGCCGACAACCGCAGAAGCTTCCGAAGAATAGGAGGGACGCGTATGGACCCGAATACATTTCCCACAAAGGGTAATTTAATTCTCGCCAAGAGTTCCCTCACGCTGGCCCGCCAGGGATATGAGCTGATGGATAAAAAGCGAAATATCTTAATCAAGGAGCTGATGGGGCTGATCGAGGAGGCCAAGGGGATCCAGTCTGAGATCGACACCACCTTTACAGCAGCCTACAAGGCCCTTCAGAAGGCCAATATTGAGTTAGGCATCAATTACGTGCAGGACATCGCCGCGGCCGTCCCTGTGGACGATACGGTGCGTATCAAGACCCGCAGTATCATGGGCACGGAGATTCCCCTCGTCCAGCACGAAGAAAGGCCCTTGAATCTGACGTATGCCTACTACAGCACCAAGGAATCCTTAGACGAGGCCAGATACCACTTTGAAAAGGTGAAGGAGCTTACGGTAAAGCTGTCCATGGTGGAAAATTCCGCATACCGCCTGGCAAACAGCATCAAGCGGACACAGAAGCGCGCCAACGCGCTTAAGAATATCACGATCCCGCGCTACGAGGCGCTGACCAGAAACATAACAAATGCGCTGGAAGAAAAGGACCGTGAGGAATTCACCAGGCTGAAGGTGATTAAGCGAAACAAAACCAGCGCCTGATACACGAAAAAGCATCAGATCCCGTCACAGGGCTCTGATGCTTTTTCAGTTAAAAATCAGCGGTTCGCCGCTCCCTCCTTCTCCATCCGCTTATACGGTGAGATATCGTGGCAGGCCAGAAGGAACGCTTCTCTGTCCCCCCATCGGATCCGCGAAGAATCAGCCAGTGTCCAGACATTCAGCACCGGGTTATAGACTTCCAGTATGCTGCTTTCCTTTCCGGCGCATTCTCTCACAGGACAGTGCTCACACGGCTCATTCCGTTTAAAGAACGCCTCGTAGCAGCACATGCCCAGCCTGGTTTCAGGCGCAATCTGGTACGTTTTCTCATTGATATACCTAAGCTGATACGTCTCCCCGTCGATGACATAGATCCAGGAATTCTGATTATTCAATATGCCCTCCAGATTCTGCATGGATTCCCGTAACTTGTCCTCGGCCCTCTTTTTCAGCAGAAATGTAGACAGCATTTTAGACAGAAACACGAGACAGTCAATCTGCTCCTGTGTCCAGATTCTCCCAGCCTCACACTCATCAAAACCCACAAATCCCTTAAAAACGCCTTCCGCTGTAATCGAACACTGAAGCATTGAACTGATTCCCTGTTCTGCGAGCATGTACTGCAGTTCCGGTCTCAGCTCTGCAATATCAAGACAGTAGAACACTCCCTCTTCATTAAAATTATCCCGGTAATCTCCCCCCTGGTCTGTATAGGCAACGTTCCGCAGTTTTGCACGCTGCGGCGTTATCCCCTCCCTGCACCATTCAAACGTATTTGTGCAGAAATCATCGCTGTCGGTGCAGTTTTCAAATATATAAACACGGCTGACATGAAACATTCTTCCCGTTATCTCGAGAATAGAATTCATCGCCCGGTCGAAATCTGCCGCATCATACAGTTCCTGAAAGGTCATACTGATTACCCTGGCTACAGTTCCCTGCCCTCTGTGCTCCGTATTCTCCCGCATCTCCTCCGGTCTGTCCGCCTCTTCTTTTAATTCCAAGGCAGCATTCACCGCTGGCCTGCGGTACTGCATCCAGCGGTTCTTCCCCTCAAGCTTTGCCTGGTACAGCGCCGCATCACTGTTCTGAAAGAGGCTCTGGAAATCGCTGCCGTCCTCAGGACTGTACGCGATACCAATACTGCAGGAAAAAGGAACGTCCTTCATATTATTTTTGAACATGGTCTGAAGGGATGCCATCAGCCGCCCGGCCCGTTCTGTAACCATCTCATGGTTTACTGTTCCGGGCATGAAAACCATAAATTCATCGCCTCCGATCCGCGAGATAATATCACTGTCACGGAAATGGGAGGTTATTCTGGCGGCCAGTTCCGTCAGCACCGCATCGCCAAACATATGCCCGTACCGGTCGTTTACCATCTTGAAATTATCTACGTCGATAATGAGCATGGCCGAGCCTTCCCTGCCCTGGCTAAGCTCCAGAAACCGGTTGATCTTATGTCTGGCCGCCCGTTTATTGTACAGCTTTGTCAGTACATCCCGTTCCGCCCTGTCGATTAATTTTTCCGTTTCCCGCTTCTCATCATCAATATCCTCGATGATGCCGATGACCTTATCCGTATTTCCCGCCGGATCAAACTGTGCTGTCGCCCGTACTCTGCACCAGCAGTATCGTCCCTCTGCGTTTGCAAGCCGGAACTCCACCTCACCAAGCTGTCTGCCCGTCATCATATCGTTTGTAAATTTCATCACATCTGGAATATCGTCCGGATTGATGTGGGAGGCATAGGGCAGCCGGCGCCTGATCCCTTCGATAATCGGCTGATACCCGTATTTACATTCCCAGTTGCTGGAATACGAGATCTCATCCGTCGTAACATTCCACTCGAAGATCACGTCTTTCGTCTGATTCAGAATAATCTTATGGCGTTCCACCGACTCCTGCAGCCCTTCCATGGCTTTCCGGGACTGCGTAATATCCACCAGTAGTGTGTAGATGTACTCCATTCCGTCCTCTTCCGTCACCAGAATACTCCGGTCCATGACCCAGATCAGCCTTCCATCCTCCGTAACCAGCCGGTATTCCAGCTCTGCAATACGCCCCTCTCCCATCTGTGATACCAGCCCCTGGCTTACCAGATCCCGGTCTGCCGGATAAATGACCTCTTTATAGCGGTTATGGTATTTATCGCGGATCACCTGCTCCGTACAGCCGGTTAAGCCGTGCAGCCCTTTTCCGTTGTCCGCAAACGTGTACCATTTGTCATTTCTGCACTTTATGACTCCGCCGGCCAGCCGGCCGATCACCGTCTCACGAAACAGGTCCTCCTCTGCGCGCCCCGAATGCGGGACCTCAAGCGGTTCATCCGATGCCCGGTGCCAGATCAGCATCACCTTTTTCTGGTTCGGATTACCGGGGTCCACCCGCAGCAGGGTGGCATAACACCAGTAATATACGCCTGCCGCCTGGTCCAGCACCCGGTATTTTCTCGTCCTCCTCATCAGGCCATCCGAAAAAAATTCCTCCATATAATCGCCCAGAAGGCCCAGCACGATATCCCGGTCCTCGGGATAGACAGCGCCCTGAACGAAGGCTTTTACCGAATCTTCAAATCTGCTCCCCGAGCGAAGGAGTTCAAAATCGCGGTCAGGCATATAAACGACATGGTAGACCCCTGTATTTAAATCCACCTCCATAACTGTGGAATCCACATACCGAAGCAGTGTCAAATACTTCATCTGTCCCTGTTCCAGCGTACCGGCGGTGTCAATGGTACTGGATGGCCGCACTTCTTTTCTTTCCGGTTTCTTCGTTGGAGCAAGTCCGTCCGCATATGCCCTGGACAGCGCTGCAAAATCCTCACGGACATTCTTAAAGCACTCCAGAAGCCGCGGGGAAAACTCGCCGCATTCGCCGTTCAGTATCATGTTAAACGCCTGCTCCGACGGAAGCGCCTTTTTGTAGACACGATCCGTGGTCAATGCGTCGTAACAGTCTGCAATAGCCACGACCTGCGCACAGATCGGTATATTATCACCCTTTAAGCCATCCGGATAACCCTTTCCATTCCACCGCTCGTGATGGTAACGGCAGATATTATAAGCGTAGCCGATATACTCTTTATCGTTCATGCGTTCCAGACCGGAAAGCATCTCACACCCTTTTGTGGTGTGAGTCTTCATCACCTCAAACTCCTCCCTGGTCAAGGGGCCCGGCTTGTTTAAAATGGAGTCCGGTATCGCGATCTTGCCTATATCGTGCATGGACGAGGCATCTGCAATGATTTCTATGGTTCTGCCGTCTAAATTATACTCCTGGTAGGTCTTCGCCACATCCTCCAGAAGGATCCTGGTAAACATGCGGATCCTGCGTATATGCTGGCCCGACTCCACACTCCGGTATTCAATAATGGAGGAGAGGGCATCAATCATGATGGCGTTGGACTCTCTCAGGCTGGCCGACTGCTCTTCCACCAGTTCCTCCAGATGAAGTTTGTGGCGGCACAGCTCCACTGCATTCTGTACCCTTCTTTTTACCACATGGGGTTCAAATGGCTTCATGATAATATCCGCTGCCCCCAGATCAAAGGCGCGGACTTCGCTTTCCGCCGTATCATCTGAGGTTATAACAATAACCGGAATGCGCGACACAAGTCCGCTTTTTCCCATCTCCTCCATGACCTCATAGCCGTCTTTCACCGGCATGACCAGATCCAGCAGCATGGCTGCCACATGTTCCTCATACTCACGAAGCAGGAGAAGCGCCTGCTCACCGTTTTCTGCTTCCAGAAGATTATACTGATGCTCAAAAAGGCTTCTTAAGATTGCGCGGTTTACCTCCATGTCGTCCACAATCAGAAGGGTATCACGCGTTTTCATCCACCCATATCCTCCATGCTGTTAATTGCGGCGCACACTGTTTCGTAGGTCTCCTTCACACCCGGATAGGCCTCCAGCGCCCCCTCCATATTATTGCTTCTCAGCTGCCTCACCATCTCTGCACAGGCATCCATCAAAGCGACAAATCCCAGATTCCCGGCTACTCCCTTTAATGTGTGGGAAGCAGTCAGCATCTCCTGACTGTCCCTCGCTTTCACTGCGCCCTCAATCCTTTTAAAGCAGTCATCCTGAAGGAATTTTATAAGAAATTTTTCATACAGCCTGCTGTTTCCGCTGAAATGGGCCAGTGCCTCCTCCACATCCACCGATGCCTGCTTTAAGATATCCAATGTACGATCCGTCATCTTATGTACCTCTCTTTCCCTGTGCGGTCCGCCGCCTGGAACCTGGTTCCTCGGGGCAATATTAGTTTTATTATAGCGCTTCCAGGTACAAAACTCAATGGAATCCTGTCGGACAGGGATATAAAAACGGCTGTAAACCAGCCGGATTTCATCCACTGTTTACAACCGCTTTCTCCCGCATCTTTATTCAGTTCCTATCTGTCATCCAGACGTGTATACTCTTCTTCCATCATAACGCTCGTATAGGCCGGACGGATGATCTTATCCATGTTGATCAGCTCCTCAATCCGGTGAGCGCTCCATCCGACGATTCTGGCAATCGCAAAAATCGGAGTGAACAGTTCCTTCGGAATATCCAGCATGCTGTATACAAAACCGCTGTAGAAGTCCACATTGGCGCTGACGCCCTTGTAAATCTTTCTCTCATCCGCAATCACCTGCGGTGCCAGACGCTCGATCATGGAATATAAGTTAAAGTCATCCATACGCCCCTTTTCTTCGGACAGCTGGTGAACAAACCCTTTGAAGATCTCCGCACGCGGATCGGACTTGGAGTAAACGGCGTGACCCATGCCGTAGATTAAGCCCTTCTTATCAAATGCCTCTTTATGTAACAGTCTTCTTAAATAGAATTCTACTTCTTCCTCGTCCTTTAAGTCGTGGACTTCCTTCCGTAAGTCTTCCATCATCTCGACGACCTTGATGTTGGCGCCGCCGTGTTTTGGTCCCTTTAGGGAAGCGAGTGCCGCCGCTACCACCGAATACGTGTCCGTGCCGGAGGAGGTGACGACGTGCGTCGTGAATGTGGAGTTGTTGCCGCCGCCGTGCTCCATATGAAGAATCAGAGCCAGATCCAGCACGTGTGCCTCCACCTTGGAGTAATTCTTATCCGGCCGGAGCAGACGCAGCAGATTCTCAGCCGTGGACAGATTCTCGTCCGGACGATGGATATACATACTCTCGTCACGCTCATAATGGTTGAAAGCGTGGTAACTGTATACGGCTAACATCGGCATGACGCTGATTAACATCAGGCTCTGACGCAGCACGTTTGGAACGGAAATATCGCTGGCCATATCATCGTAGGAGGAAAGCGTTAAGATGCTTCTCGCCAGGCAGGACATCATATCCTTGCTGGGAGCCTTCATGACCACGTCCCTGACAAAGTTTGTAGGCAGGGTGCGGCTATAGGCGAGTGTCTGGGAGAAGCGCTCCAGCTGTTCCGTATTCGGCAGTTCGCCAAACAGAAGCAGATAGGCGATCTCTTCATAACCAAAACGGCTGTCCTTCACTACACCGCCCACCAGGTCATAAATATTATAACCACGGTAGAATAACTGGCCCTCACACGGCATCTTCACTCCATCCACCGTCTTGCTGGACAAAATCTTCGACACCTTTGTAAGACCTGCCACAACACCATTGCCGTTCTTATCTCTGAGCCCTCGTTTTACGTCATATTTTTCATATAACCCCAAGTCGATCCTCTCATCGTTTAAACAGATACTGGACCACTCATCAACATTTTTTACAAACTCTTTCTGATCAATCATGCAAACACCTCTTTCTTAAAATTAATGATTAAGTTCCGCTGCTTTCCCGGAAGTCCTCCGGCATGGTCACATGCCTTCGGCCCCCTTGGGCCTTCGATAGATATGGTCACCTCCCGATTGTTCACTTTTGAACTGTTTCACTTTCAATAATAAATAATTTTCCGAAAAATTGCAAGTAAAATATTTTAAATTTATCAATTTTTTACATTCAGTCCAATAGTACTATACCACTTCAGCGTGTTAAAAACAAGAAAATACTTCTTTCTGTTTCTGCATATTTATTGACAAACTTCGCACAGAAACGTATACTTTTGTTGATTCAACGTGAAAATGCTTAATATGGAACATTCGGGGGTTTTTGAATATGGAACTGCAGTTGTCATTACTATTTTTCGTGGAAGCGGTTGGGACGATCGCCTTTGCCTCATCCGGGGCCATGGTGGCCATCAAAAAGCAGCTGGATCTTCTGGGAGTCATCGTCCTTGGCGTCACCACAGCCGTAGGCGGCGGTATGCTGCGGGACATCATCATCGGAAATGTGCCGCCAAATCTCTTTAAGGATCCGGTCTATGTATTACTTGCCTTCATAACGGTTATGATCCTGTTTGTAATCGTACGGTGCAACCAGAAGATACTTGCCAGCCGGTCCATCGAAATGTATGAGAAAGTCATGAATATCTTCGATGCGGTAGGACTTGGCGCCTTTACCGTGGTAGGCATCGACACCGCAGTGCTGGCCGGCTACGGGCGCTACCATTTTCTGATTATCTTTCTCGGTGTGATCACCGGAGTGGGCGGCGGTCTCTTAAGAGACATTATGGCCGGAGAAACGCCTTATATACTGAAGAAACACGTCTACGCCTGCGCCTCCATCACGGGTGCAGTCCTTTACGCCTATCTTCAGGACTATATGAACAACGATGCCGCCATGCTGATCGGAGCCGGTTCCGTCATCCTGATCCGGATTCTGGCGACCCGCTACTGCTGGGATCTGCCGACGGCCACGAAAAAATAACCGTTACACCATTACAGGAGGACTTACTATGAAAACACTGATTCATTACACCGCAGGCATCGTCTTTTCCCTCTGCATGATGGCTGCGCTCTTAATCACCTCAGTGGAGGCCGTTGTCTACTGGACCCCAGGCTATTTTGAAAAGGAATATGCAAAATACAACGTCACCGAAGCAGTGGACATGACAATGGAAGATTTACTCGATGTGACGGACCAGATGATGGCCTATCTGCGGGGAAAACGGGCCGATCTTCATGTCGCCACCACCATGGGAGGCGTATCCCGGGAGTTTTTCAATGAGCGTGAAATTGCCCACATGGAGGATGTCCGCGGACTCTTCCTGGACGCACTCTCCATCCGCCGGGGCTGTCTGCTTGTCATGGCTCTCTGCGTAATAATTCTGTTCCTGTTAAAAGCCGACTTCAAACGGGTATTCCCGAAATCGGTCTGCCTGGGAACCGGCCTGTTTTTCGGAATCACCGCGGTACTCGCTGCCATCATATCCACGGATTTCACGAAATACTTCATCATGTTCCATCATATTTTCTTTCACAACGACTTATGGATTCTGGATCCTGCCACAGACATGCTGATCAATATCGTCCCGGAAGGATTTTTCAGTGATACGGTGCTTCATATAGGAATCACCTTCTTTCTCTGTGTCGCTGTTGTCTTCGGTCTGGCCCTCTTTTTCCTTAGAAAATCAAAGAAAAATAGCGTTTGAACCTTTACTTGTTACAGGAAATAACCTATACTGTAAAGTGGACCTTTTTATGAAACCGAATGAAAATACGGAGAGATTACACGATATGACGCAATTGATAAAACGAATGTCGGCGTTCCTCTTATGCCTGATGCTCCTTATGGGGGCATTTCCAGCAACAGCACTGGCGGCCCCTGACTGGCCCTCCGGTGTTTCTGTTCAGGCGGAAAGCGGTATCGTCATAGACGCGGACACCGGAACCGTACTTTGGGGACAGAATATTCACAATCAGTATTTTCCGGCCAGTATTACGAAGATTATGACGGCACTGATCGTCATTGAAACATGCAGCCTCGATGAAACCGTCACCTTTTCCCACAACGCGGTCTTTAACGTGGAGGCGGGAAGCAGCAACGCGGGTATTAATGAAGGCGACAAACTGTCCGTGAAGGACTGCCTCTATGCCCTGCTTTTAAAATCGGCCAACGAAGCGGCCAACGCCCTCGCAGAACATGTGGCCGGAAGTACGGAAGCGTTTGCTGATATGATGAATGCAAAGGCAAAGGAACTGGGCTGCACCGACACCCATTTCGCCAACCCCAGCGGTTTAAACGACCCGGAACACTATACTTCCACTTACGACATGGCCTTAATCGCCAGAGCTGCCTTTTTAAATCCCACCTTCGAGGAAATCGATTCCACCGCCTATTACAAGCTTCCGCCGAATTCCATTAACCCGGAAGGTCTGACCATCTACCCGGGCCATAAGATGCTTAAAAAGAGTACGCCGTACTATTATCCCGGCATCGTGGGCGGTAAAACCGGCTATACCACACTGGCCGGCAACACGCTGGTCACCTGCGCCAGAAAGAACGGCTTAAAGCTTATTGCCGTCATCCTGAAAGGCTCGACGCCCCAGTACTGGACGGACACAAAAAATCTGCTGGACTTTGGATTCGAGAATTTTGTATCCGTCCGGGCTGCGGATCACGAGACGAAATTCAGCCCTGTCAGCAGTGATCTAACCTTTGGAGGCCTTGCTCTTGACAAACCGGCCGCGCTGATTTTAGATCCCGACGGACGGATTATTCTTCCGAAGACGGCAGAATTTTCAGATGCCGAGGCAGCGCTCAGTTACGATATATCAGACAGCGATCCCGATCATGCAGTTGCAAAAATCTGTTACCGTTACAATGAACGCCAGATCGGCTGTACGTATTTAGAGACGAATCCGGCGCTGTTTGAAAGCGCAGCCTCCTCCCAGCCTCTGGCGGCAGACGCAGGCACGGAAGAATCCGCAGCAGAGACCGATCCGGCCGGCAGCGATGCGGAAACCGCCGGCACGGAGACCAGCGCCGCAGAAACGGCGGGCAGCCAGGACGAAACAGAACTTCCAAAAGAGACGGAGGATTACAGAGAAAAGGCATTAAGACCCTTCGAGATCCCTTCCATTGCCTGGATTATTCTCGGAAGTGTCGCCGGTATCATTCTCCTCGGCGCGCTGATCACATTTCTGGTCCTTAGAAAAAACAGAGAAGAACAGGAATACCATTTCCGCCATGAACAGAGGTTAAAACGTCTGCAGGATTCCGGCGTATCCGCCGATGAGTTCAACAGCCTGATGGAACAGCGCCGAAGCGCCTACACCTCCAAGCGAAAGAAAGGCCGCGGAAACCGGCATTTAAAATTTAAATAATTCGCGGAAAGGCATGGAAGGACAATGAAGATAAAAAGACAAGGCAAGATGCCCAAAGAAGATCTGATGCGCAATATTGTCGTCACATCGGTTTTTCTGCTTTTAGCCACCATCTGCTCCACCCTGTTTCTCTTTATCGGCGGGAACAGAACCAACGTGGGGATCGTATTCATGCTGGCGGTCATGCTGACGGCGCGTTACACAGATGGGTATGTACCGGGAATCATCGCTTCTGTCATCGGCGTCATCTGTGTAAACTATGTGTTTACGTATCCGTTTATGGAGCTGGATTTTACGCTGGATGGCTATCCGGTAACCTTCATTGCCATGCTTTTGATCTCCGGTATTACAAGCACGACCACCACTCATTTAAAAGAGCAGAACCACATCCTGATGGAGGCTGAAAAAGAGACGATGCGGGCCAATTTGCTGAGAGCCGTCTCCCACGATTTGCGGACTCCGCTGACAGGCATCATCGGCGCCAGCAGCGCCTATCTGGAAAACAGGGATCATATGTCAGAGACCGAAAAGACTGCCATGGTATCCAACATCAACGAGGATGCCAACTGGCTCCTCAACATGGTGGAGAATCTGCTCAGCGTCACCAGGATCCGCGATTCCGAGACTCAGGTGACGAAATCCTCAGAGCCCCTGGAAGAAGTGGCCTCTGAGGCGGTACAGCGCTTCCACAAGCGGCTTCCCGATACCGTTGTTCACGTTACGGTACCGGATGAATTTATCATGGTGCCCATGGATGCCACCCTGATCGAACAGGTCATTATAAACCTGCTGGAAAATGCAGTCTACCACTCGCATACGGATGAGCCCATCGATTTGACCGTCACCGTCCACGACGGTCTGGCCTGGTTCGATATCACGGATCACGGCATCGGTATTCCGCCGGAACGGCTGGACACCCTGTTTGACGGCTATACCCCCTCCCCGAACAGCAGCGGAGATTCCCACAAAGGAATGGGAATCGGACTGTCAATCTGTAAAACTATTATTACCGCTCATGGCGGCACCATCACGGCCGCCAATGGAAAACATGGAGCCCGGTTCACATTTACGTTACCGTTAGGAGAAGATACATATGAGTAAGTTAACGATCGTTATCATCGAAGATGAGAAAAACATTCTGAGTTTTATCGAAGCGGCGCTGGAGACTCATGATTACAAGGTACTCACCGCAGTCAGCGGAAAAGAGGGCCTTTCACTGATCAACGCCTGCTGCCCGGATATGATTCTCCTGGATCTGGGACTGCCTGATTTAGACGGGATTGACATCATCAAAAATGTGCGCAGCTGGTCCAGCATCCCGATCATTGTCATCTCTGCCAGGACTCAGGAGCAGGAAAAGGTGGCTGCACTGGATTTCGGCGCCGACGACTATATTACAAAGCCCTTCGGTACCAGCGAGCTCATGGCCCGCATCCGCACCGCACTCCGCCACGGCAAGCCGACCGTCAGCACCGGAGACGGGAAACTCATTCAGCCGCCGTACCGCAGCGGAGATCTGGTCATCGATTTTGACAAACGTCTCGTCATGCTTAAAGATAAGGAGATCCACTTAACCCAGATCGAATACAAGCTGGTATCCCTTCTGGCCGAACAGTCCGGAAAAGTCCTTACCTACGATTATATCATCAGCAGAATCTGGGGTCCCTACGCAGACAGCAACAACCAGATCCTGCGGGTCAATATGGCACATATCCGGAGAAAGCTGGAACTCAATCCGGCAGAACCTCAGTATATTTATACGGAAATCGGAGTCGGATACAGAATGCGGGAAAGCGAAACTTAATCGCTTCCCCGCATTTTCATATTTGTTTTCTGTTTTCTGTGCTTCGTCTTTTCCACGCGCTTCTTCTTTGCTTCTTCCTTCTTTTCGCTGATCTGCCGCGCGCCTTCCTCGTCAACCAGCTTCATGGTCTTAACGGCGTAGATTCGTCCGTCGTCACTGCGCTTCATGCGTATTTTACCCTTTAAATATCCATGCTCCGGGCAGATTCCCAGAGCAAAGTAAAACTTCTGATTCACAGAAAACCACCGTACCTTCTTTCTGAGCATGCGGTTGCAGCGGTAACAGATTAAGTCGGTGACCGTCTTGTCCGCGATAGCCTCCTCCTTCGTCTCAAAGGCTCTGGAAATGTATTTGGAGTATCCGGGAAAGACCAGATAGACCTCCTCCTCCTTACTCTCCGGCAGCCGGTAATAATCGGTTGACCAGTATTCCAGCACCCGCTCAAAGTCCATGGCCGCCATGACCCGGCCGGTATAATGGGCATCGTCAAGGGCCCGGTGAAATGGACGGTCCTCCCTGATCCCCAGTTCTTCTACCGTGATATCCAGCGACTGTTTCTGTTTTCCGTCTCCCTGAAGAAGGCTGTAGAGCTTCTGAACATCGTAATAGAGAAGAGGCTTGTCAAAGGGGATCTCCACCCCGTAATACACCATATTTCTCTGCAGCTCCGTTAAGTCCATACTCCCCCAGGTACAAAATATGCAGTCGTCTCCACACCATTCCAGAAAGTCCCTGATTACAGTCTCAAATGTCTCTCCGTTTCGCTCCAGCTCAGCCATATCCATATGGGTGACCTCAGAGATCCGGTAATGCATCTGTGGATATACCCGCGGCCTGATCAGACGGCGGAACTCCCCGATCTCCTTCCGTTCTTCATCCAGACGAACCGCTCCGATTTCTATTATTTCAAAAGGAAAATGGTCAATCGTCCCCTCTTTTCCGTCGGGGCTCTGATTCCATTCCAAATCCAGTACTATATAATTCTTCATAAAAGTCTCCTTTGTGCTATTATATGATAGTTTCTCTGTTCATACAAGTTCATGCCTCCTATTTTGGACAATTATTTTTCTAAAAATCTCAATCAAAATCCATTAGTTTTTAGTAATTGTATTTACAATATGAATTTTCTGTGAAAAAAGCATAAAATTAGCACTCTCTTATTGACAGTGCTAACAAATCGTGTTATAACATAGTTGTAACAAAAAAGAAGCACCACAAGGAAAAGGTGGCCGACTTTAAACCATATATGTGCTGCCGACAAGGTGTCAACACATATAAGAAATTCAAGTTAGGAGGAATGACTTATGATGATGCCTAGTATTTTTGGAGAAAACTTATTTGACGACTTTATGGAAGATGCTTTCAAGAGCCCGATTTTCGGGAAACGGGAAAAGAATCTGATGAAGACCGATATCAGAGAGAATGACAATGGTTATGAACTCGATATGGATCTGCCCGGATTTAAGAAAGATGAGATCACCGTTAATCTTCGTGACGGCTATGTAACCATCTCCGCCGAACGCGGTATGGAACGAAACGAAAAAGACGAGAAGACCGGCAAGTTCGTTCGCCAGGAGCGTTACAGCGGTTCTTGCCAGAGAAGCTTTTACGTGGGCGAGGATGTGAAACAGGAAGATATGAAGGCCCGCTTTGAAGACGGTATCCTGCATCTGGAGTTTCCGAAAGCTTCGCCAAAGCAGGTTGAGGAATCTCATCGCATCTTAATTGAATAACCGATAAATCCCGGAACGAAACAGTCCTCTGTTCCGGAACAGGGCGGGCCGCATCACTACGGTCCGCCCTGTTTTATCCAATTACCTCTATCCCCATATTCAGCTTAAAGGAGAATTATTATGATCTGGAAAGAAATGAAACGCTCATACCTTGTTATATCCATCTGCGCCGCGTTCCTGGGCCTTCTGCTGCTTTTACTGCCCGGCCCCACCCTGGCGACGGCCGGCATCTGCACCGGCGTCTGCTTTATCGTCTACGGCGTCACAAAGCTGGTTGAAATCACCCGGTTTAAAAGTTTCTTCGGTAAGTACTGGCTGCACTGCCTGCTGGCTCTTTTCCCCATCGTATTCGGGGTTATTTTCCTTTTTAAACCGCTGGCCGCGACTTCCATTCTTCCATTCATCCTGGGCGTCTTTCTGGCTGTCTATGGAATTATGGGACTGAAAACCTCGATGAAGCTTAAAAGGTTTGGTCTGGATTCCTGGTGGTTTCATTTGATTACTGCTGTCATCACGATCCTTTTAGGCGCCCTCTCCATCTTCAATCCCTTTGCCACGGCTGCCGCCATGGTCATGATGATGGGCGCCATCTTATTCACACTGGGTGTCTTCCATGTGGTGCAGTACTTCGTAGCTTCACACCGCTTTAAAAAGGCCGGAAGACAGATATCCGAGCTGGAAAAGGAATGGGATTCCTTTGACTGGTTCTGGTTTTAAGCCTATATCAAAAACTGCTCTGCATCCACGGGCTTGCTGTAATAAAAGCCCTGGATGGTAGTGCAGCCGTACTCTTTTAAAAGATCCAGCTGTTCCTTTGTCTCTACCCCTTCCGCCACACAGTCTACATGAAGTCTGCGGCACATCTCAATGATGCATCTCACAATGATCTGATTTTTCTCGTTCTCCACCAGATTTTCAACCAGCGACTTATCCAGCTTTACCTCGTCAAAATGCATGATTGAAAGAATGGACATATTGGCATAATCTGCACCGAAATCATCCAGAGAAATACGGAATCCTGCCTTCCGGAGCTTCGATCCGATGGATTCCATCACCTTATGCTCCATATCCCCGATTCTCTCCGTGATCTCGATCATCACCATGTCACAGGGAACGTCATATTTACTCTGAATCTCCGTGAGCATCTGGAATAAATCGCTCTCCAGCAGAGTGATCCGTGAGAAATTAACGGATACGGGGATCAATGGTTTCCCTTCTGCTTTCCATCTGGAAAGGAGCCGGAACACCTCCTCCAGCATATAAAAATCAAGGTACCGGATCAGCTTCATCTTTTCCAGGAGCGATACAAATTTCACCGGAGACTGAAGATCACGGCCAGGTGCCTGGTAGCGCGACAGCGCTTCCACGGAATGCACGGTTCCCGTCTCCGGATCAAACTTGGGCTGGAGATAAAGCCTGTAGTAGCCCTGTTCCACATCATGGACTAAAAGCTTCAAACCTTCCGGGGAATAATGCTTGCGTACTTCATCGCTGTTTTTATAGTAAATCTGTTTGTTCACCAGCATCAGTTCTTCCGCATGATGCAGAAGTACATCGAAATCGGTCAGGTGCTCCACCCATGTGGTTCCTAAGGATACTCCGCTGGGAGTCCTCGAATCCAGCTCTATCCCCATATTTTTCACAAGCTTCATAAAGTTCTCATACGCCATGTTCATGGCAACAATGACAAATTCATCCCCGCTCAGCCGGAAAATATCACCTTCCGGAAAGCTGGACCGCATAATCCGGGTTACCTCTATGATCGTCTCGTCTCCCCTGGAATGCCCGAAATCCTGATTGAGCTGTTTTAAGCCATTGATATCTGCGGTAATAATCCCACAGGGCGCTCCACATTTTTTCTCTATCTCACTCTGATAACGTACAAAACTGCTTCTGTTCAACAGGCCGCTTAAGGTATCATGGCCGGCCTCAAACTCCAGCCGTTCATAAAGACGTCTCTTCTTAATCTCATTTGCAATATTATAGGCAATGGTATCCAGCAGCCGGATGGTGTCCTGGTTAATGTTCGGATTATCCACCCCGATATATCCCGAAAAAGCCGTTTCATCTTCAAACGGTACTGCAAACAGGCTGTGAGCCCTGCGCCTCTTCAGGAACTGATATTCACTGGGATATGTGTACTTTAATTCTTCCACCCTTGAGATAATCAGGTGCTGCTTTCTGTTAAAGGTTTCAAAAATGTAAGGAATGGCGTCAAGCGCAATATTCTGCAGAGAATCTTTCTGAGAAGGAATCCCTTCCCTGCACCATTCATAGGTGTTATGGGCATATCCGCGTTCACGGTCAATCTCAATAATATAAGACCGGCATCCATCGTAGAAGCGTGTGATCAGTTCCAGTATACGGGTAATTCCCGACTCCAGGTCCTCCGCACTGTTCAGCGTCCGCAGACTCTCAAGCATTACTGTCTCCATGTGGTATTTGTCGGTTGTGGTATAATCACCGATCAGATGATTTCCCACATCCACGGCAATCTCCATACGTACCGGCCGGCCATTCCATTCCACTAGCTTATCCTTCACAATGAAGTACTTCTTCAGATATGGGTTCTCATATTCCCACGTGATAAAGCTCTCTTTCACAAGCTTTGCATTATTGCAGAATGGACACGGGGTATTTCTTCCCTGCAGCATCTGGTAGCACTTCTTTTTTTCAAAGTCCTCCAGCTTCATGCCGATCTGTTCACGCCCCACCCGATTGACATAAAGCAGCGTGTAATCCTGAATATCACTGATATAAACAATCTCCTCCAATTCATCGAGAAGCCACTCCCGGTTCACATACTGCATGGGTACGACCCGGGATATCTTATCACCGAATACGCTGTAGCAGGATTTTCCGGACTGTTTGGCATAGCGCAGGGCAGTATCTGCCTTCACATACAGCTCCTGAAATCTGCTGCCATGGCGCGGGCTGAAGGCGATACCGATGGAATTGGTGACCACAACCTGGTTTTCCCCTTCCTGCTGAATAGTCTGGAGCTCTCTGGCTACGATCTGAGCCTTATGGCAGACTGCGTCCTCACCCGGAATATGAAACATGAAAATCAGAAACTCATCTCCGCCGAGACGCCCTACTATGGCATCCTCATCAAAAATATCTCTCAGTTTATACGCAATACCTGCCAGAACCTTGTCTCCGTACATATGTCCGAAGGTATCATTGACCATTTTAAAATTATCAACATCGATGATGAGAAGCGCACTTTCTTCCGGGCCGTTCTCCTTTAACAGGTAGTTGATCTCCTGAAGGCAGGCCGCACGGTTGAGAAGACCGGTCAGGGGGTCGATTCGGGACTGGCGGAGCAGTTCCAGTTCTTTCCGCTTCTTCTCCTCGATGTTCTTCACATTAACGAAGCCCATCAGATGTCCCCCGGACTCAATTAGATAGATGGTGGTATTGCACCAGATCATCTCGTTGTTGGCATTTAAGCTGCGGTATTCACACTCTGCCTCCTGATGGCCATTTTCAAACCGCCTGCGCAGAACATCGGGATTCATCTCCTGCAAAAAGATAAAACGATCCTCTGTGTGGATATTCTTTTCTGCCCAGCGCTTTAAAAACTGGGTATATCTGCAGTTGACAGACAGACCTACCGAGGCCAGCATGTCCTTATTGTTCTCGATAATTTTTTCAATGATCCTGTCATTGTCAATATCGATTTCATAGGAAGCCAGTGCATCTACCACCAGTGCCTGGCGGTACTTCTCTTCCTGCTGGTATCTCTCCTGCTCCTTCTGCTCTCTGCTGATATCCTCGGCAACTCCTATGGCGATGTGATCCGCCCCGTCTCCGCTGCGCAGCACCGTATGGGTAACCCGGAACCAGCGTTGTCCTCCGTCATTACGCCTGATGTGCAGGAGAGCGCAGGCCATGGGATTCCCCGCCTTCAAATCGAGGAACATCTGCCGAAGGGCGGGCAGGCTCTCCGGATCCACGCACTTATCCTTTACCATCTTTTTGCTGAAGTCCGTAATCTTCCCGGACGGTGCAAAAGGTAACCTTCTGTCGCCCTGCAGATAAGCGCAGTCTTCATCCAGATGGTATTCCCATATAATATTGCTGCACCGGGAAAGCGCGATCTTATACCTCTGCAGATTTAAAGAAAGCTCCTGTTCCAAATTCCGTCTTTCCGTGTCCCCGTTCTTTTGGAGTATAACAGTGATTTCCGGCGCAGCCTGTTCCCGGCCGGAATCAAGCAGCTGAACTGTCAGACGGTATTCTTCTGATCCTCTGGAAAAAAGCAGCTCGCCATACCCTTTGTCCGGCGTACCATTCAGCCGTTGTCCCGCAATATCCCAGATAACTTCTGAAAGATCTCTGCCAGAACACCCGGACACAGGGTAATCCAGAAATTTCTGCATCTCTTCATGTACATATCTCACCTTTTGCGCTGAATCTGCCACTATGACGATCAGTGGCAAATCAGGCTGCAAGCTGTTTTGCGGCATATTGAATTACCTCCCAAGAACAGGCATCGTTCTTCCTTTCCTGTATCTGTACTACTGCATCAGAGCCCCATCGGCTCCTACGGTATGCCCGTCAGGCGTAACTGCATTTGTCAGCATCTTTCCGCTGGCCGGATCACAGTAATACCGGGTGCCGTTCCAGTCTATCCATCCGGTTGCCATATATCCCTGTTCATTAAAGAAATACCATGCTCCGTCAATCTGCTGCCAGTTGGAGACCGTATAGGTTCCGTCTCCGTTTCTGTACCACCAGCCGGCCTCATCCTGCTTCCATTCACCTGCGGAACTGCCCTTCTGGTAGATCGCTGCGGCCGTGTCACTGTCGATGTATCTGGATGGAGATTCCACCCATTCACCTTTATTCTCCGGCTTCAGCCTGTTGACCGGACGGACACGGTAAAAGTACGTTCCCGCCTTTGTCATGGCTGCTGAAAAATCATAGGAAGTGCTCTCTGTTGTCTTCGTCGTTCCCACCGTCTTTCCATCACGGTAAAGCTTTACTTCATAGCTGCCCGCTCCTGCGGACTGGCTCCAGGATACTCCGGTCGTTGAGGTCCAGCCAGCCTGTTCAATGGCAGAGGTCTGCTCTGCCAGAGGCGGCAGCTGCATGGTAAGGACCAGTGTGTGTGACTCATCCTCACGCCCGTAATCAACAAGTGTTGCGCCTTTTAACGTTATTTTATCCTTTGAGACTGCAAACTTATATCCGTCTTCTGCATAGATGCTCACCTTAACAGTTGGAATATCTTCCTCCGACCAGGTAAATCCCGTATTCAGAAATTCATATTCTCCCGCCGTGTATTTATCGCTCTTCGGAGTAAATTCTATTTCCTGATCCTGAATATTCTGTCCAACCTCAAATCCGCTTCCACTACAAGAGTGACCGAACTGATTTTGCTTTCTACCACTGCCAGTGCCGTCATACCTGTCATCCCTGATACCAGTGCCGCGCAGATCAGTGCGGCTGCTATCTTTTTTACTCTCATTTTTTGTCTCCTTTGATTTTTTTATCGTAACGCCCTGTACTTCCCATTTTATTCGTATTTCTAATAAAAATCTGGATTTCCGTATTATATTATTATATATAATATAAGGCGATAATTCAA